>Ga0214919_10001269_pt1 | contig 41802 bp, 42 predicted proteins | sample LL1503_MetaG_FD_177994 | JGI IMG/M metagenome (GOLD analysis project Ga0214919, IMG submission 177994) | Freshwater microbial communities from Lake Lanier, Atlanta, Georgia, United States - LL-1503 | ecosystem: Environmental > Aquatic > Freshwater > Lake | place: USA: Georgia | collected... | reverse complement strand
TGGAGACACAGGTGCCACTGGTGCAACAGGAGCTACTGGCATTGGTTCAACTGGAGATACTGGTGCGACGGGTCCTACAGGTGCCACAGGAGCAACAGGAGCTACTGGTCCAACCGGAGCCACTGGAACCACCGGAGCCACTGGAGCCACCGGGGCCACTGGTCCAACTGGTAAAACAGGAGCAACGGGCGCCACTGGTGCCACAGGCGCAACAGGAGCTACAGGAGCCACCGGACCAACGGGAGCCACTGGAGCAACTGGATCTACCGGAGCCACTGGCGCCACTGGAGCAACCGGTGCCACGGGTGCCACGGGACCTACAGGTCCCACGGGACCAACGGGATCTACTGGAGCAACCGGAGCAACGGGAGCTACAGGCGCCACCGGAGCCACGGGAGCAACTGGAGCAACAGGTTCAACGGGAGCAACAGGTTCAACGGGAGCTACAGGTTCCACGGGTGTAACAGGAGCAACCGGACCTACAGGAGCAACTGGACCTACAGGAGCTACAGGTTCCACGGGTGTAACAGGAGCAACCGGACCTACAGGAGCAACTGGATCTACTGGTGCAACAGGTTCCACAGGCGCAACAGGAGCAACTGGTGCTACTGGACCAACAGGATCTACTGGTGCAACAGGTTCCACAGGCGCAACAGGAGTTACAGGAGCAACTGGCGCAACAGGAGCAACTGGCGCAACAGGAGCAACTGGCGCTACCGGCACTACAGGAGCTACTGGCGCAACAGGAGCTACAGGTGCAACAGGAGCAACTGGCGCTACCGGCACTACAGGAGCTACAGGTGCAACAGGAGCTACAGGTGCAACAGGAGCAACTGGCGCTACCGGCACTACAGGAGCTACAGGTGCAACAGGAGCAACTGGCGCAACAGGAGCAACTGGCGCAACAGGAGCTACAGGAGCTACAGGTGCAACAGGAGCAACTGGCGCAACAGGAGCAACTGGCGCAACAGGAGCTACAGGAGCTACAGGTGCCACTGGTAAAACAGGAGCAACAGGAGCTACAGGCGCTACGGGTGCCACTGGTGCCACGGGTGCCACGGGAGATACAGGAGCAACAGGAGCCACTGGACCAACAGGAGCCACTGGAGCCACAGGACCCACTGGAGCAACCGGACCCACTGGAGCCACTGGAGCCACTGGAGCCACTGGAGCCACTGGAGCCACAGGACCTACAGGAGCCACTGGTAAAACGGGAGCCACTGGAGCAACAGGAGCCACGGGAGCAACCGGCGCAACGGGAGAAACAGGAGCAACCGGCGCAACGGGACCTACAGGAGCTACTGGAAGCACAGGAGCCACCGGCGCAACTGGACCTACAGGAGCAAGTGGACCTACAGGAGCTACTGGAAGCACTGGCGCAACGGGCGCCACTGGAATTGGTTCAACAGGTGATACTGGTGCGACAGGACCAACAGGTGCAACAGGTTCAACGGGTTCAACAGGTGCTACAGGAGCCACAGGAGCTACTGGAGCCACCGGCGCAACAGGATCTACTGGCGCGACAGGAGTAACCGGAGCAACGGGATCCACCGGTGCAACGGGAGCAACTGGAGCCACTGGAGCCACTGGCGCAACGGGAGCAACGGGAGCCACCGGAGCAACAGGTGCTACTGGTGCAACTGGAGCCACTGGCGCAACGGGACCAACCGGCACTACGGGAGCCACAGGTGCAACGGGAGCCACAGGTGCTACCGGTAAGACAGGTGCAACAGGATCAACGGGTGCAACGGGAGCCACCGGTGCAACTGGATCAACCGGAGCCACCGGCGCAACTGGACCAACGGGTGCAACTGGAGCTACAGGAGTAACAGGATCCACAGGAGCCACCGGCGCAACGGGTGCCACAGGTGCCACTGGTGCAACAGGAGTAACGGGAGCCACTGGAGCCACTGGAGCCACTGGTGCAACAGGCGCGACGGGCTCAACAGGAGTAACAGGAGCAACAGGAGCCACTGGAGCCACTGGTGCAACAGGCGCAACAGGATCAACCGGCGCCACAGGAGCCACTGGACCAACAGGCGCGACGGGCGCAACAGGATCAACCGGAGCCACAGGAGCCACTGGAGCCACAGGAGCTACTGGACCAACAGGCGCGACGGGCGCGACGGGCGCAACAGGATCAACCGGAGCCACAGGAGCCACTGGACCAACAGGCGCGACGGGCGCGACGGGCGCTACTGGCGCAACCGGCAGTACAGGAGTAACAGGAGCAACCGGAGCAACAGGAGCCACAGGTGCAACCGGAGCAACAGGAGCCACAGGTGCAACGGGTGCCACAGGAGCCACTGGAGCTACAGGCGCAACAGGCGCAACCGGCAGTACAGGAGTAACAGGAGCCACTGGCGCTACGGGAAGCACCGGAGCCACAGGCGCAACAGGTGCAACAGGCGCAACAGGCGCAACAGGTGCCACTGGACCAACGGGTACCACAGGCGCAACAGGACCCACCGGTTCTACAGGCGCTACTGGAGCAACCGGCGCGACAGGCGCAACAGGATCAACCGGAGCCACAGGTGCTACTGGACCAACAGGCGCGACAGGAGCAACAGGAGCAACAGGTTCAACGGGAGCTACCGGCGCTACGGGTGCCACTGGCGCCACGGGTGCCACGGGAGCAACAGGAGCCACTGGAGCCACTGGAGCAACAGGCGCCACTGGAGCAACAGGAGCCACGGGTGCCACGGGAGCAACCGGAGCCACGGGAGCCACTGGCGCAACTGGAGCAACGGGTGCTACAGGAGCTACAGGAAAAACGGGTGCAACGGGATCCACCGGTGCCACTGGCGCAACGGGAGCCACGGGAGCCACTGGAGCAACCGGTGCCACTGGAGCAACCGGCCCTACAGGTGCCACTGGTGCAACTGGATCAACCGGTGTGACAGGCGCTACAGGTGCAACAGGATCTACGGGTGCAACTGGAGCCACCGGTCCAACTGGCATTGGTTCAACTGGTGATACTGGTGCGACTGGACCAACTGGTGCCACTGGTGCAACCGGAGCAACAGGAGTTACCGGATCCACTGGTGCCACAGGAGCAACGGGTGCAACGGGAGCAACCGGAGCAACCGGAGCAACAGGAGTTACCGGATCCACTGGTGCAACCGGACCAACCGGACCTACAGGAGCAACAGGTGCAACTGGAGCGACGGGAGCCACTGGAGCCACAGGCGCAACAGGTGCAACCGGACCAACTGGAAAAACTGGTGCAACGGGAGCAACAGGAGCAACAGGCGCGACGGGTGCCACGGGTGCAACTGGTGCTACTGGAGCCACAGGAGCAACCGGACCAACAGGTGCCACTGGCGCCACGGGTGCAACAGGCGCCACTGGAGCAACGGGTGCCACCGGCGCTACAGGAGCCACAGGCGCTACCGGAGCCACTGGAGCAACAGGAGCCACAGGCGCTACCGGAGCCACAGGAGCCACAGGCGCTACCGGAGCCACAGGCGCTACCGGAGCCACAGGAGCAACTGGAGCAACAGGAGCCACAGGCGCTACCGGAGCCACAGGAGCAACCGGAGCCACTGGACCAACCGGAGCCACTGGCGCAACGGGCGCAACAGGAGCCACTGGAGCCACTGGTGCAACGGGTGCCACTGGACCTACAGGAGCTACAGGTGCCACTGGTGTGACCGGCGCTACAGGTGCCACAGGTGCCACTGGTGCAACTGGCGCTACAGGTGCCACTGGTGTGACAGGCGCAACGGGAGCCACGGGAGCTACAGGCGCTACAGGAGACACTGGACAACCCGGACCTATGGGAGATACGGGTCTACCAGGAGAAACGGGACCTACCGGACCTACTGGAGCCGCTGGATTGAACGGTTCTTCGGGTGGGTTATCCTTGTACATGACCTATGATTCTGTATCCAGTCCATCCTTAGCAAACTTATCCAACACCGCTTTATCCACCATTACGGGTCAATCCATGACTTCCCCTGTAAATATAACGTACAACGGAGCTACTGCAGTACCAACCCCACCAAGTACAAACATGAGTAATTTATCCTTGTCACCGGATTTGTCTTTGTCACAAATGATGATTCAATATACCACACCCGATTCTACTACAACAGATGTAGTGGTGTTACAGTATTCGTTGAAACTAAGCACGTTAGTCAACGTACCCAATTACATTTCACCAGGTACATGGGATATGAATATTTATGCAAAGGCGTATGCAAACAATGATGCAGATCATATCGGCTTACGGTTTTATTTGATAGGTATTAATACACAAACCTCTACGTACACCAATTTAGGAGCATCTACTTTATCTTATTTATACGATCATGTTACGATACAACCAATCACATGTACGTTATTTATACCAAATGTCATTGATTTGACACCGTATGACAATTTATCTATTTTGATAACTTCTAGAAATATAAATGCAAACAATCACACGGCACAAATTTATTTCCAAACATCCAATACGTATTCGCACATTCATACATCCTTTGCTGCGTACGGACCAGTAGGGCCCACCGGAGCCACCGGCGCAACTGGCGCAACAGGAGCAACAGGAGCAACTGGCGCAACAGGAGCTACAGGAGCTACAGGTGCCACTGGTAAAACAGGAGCAACAGGAGCTACAGGCGCTACGGGTGCCACTGGTGTCACGGGTTCCACGGGAGCTACAGGAGCCACGGGAGCAACAGGAGCCACAGGAGCCACCGGAGCCACCGGCGCAACGGGAGCAACTGGAGCAACTGGTGCCACAGGAGCAACTGGTGCAACTGGAGCCACAGGCGTGACAGGTGCAACCGGAGCTACAGGACCAACCGGTGCAACCGGTTCTACAGGAGCCACAGGTACTACAGGTACTACAGGTGCAACAGGAGCCACAGGAGCCACAGGAGCAACTGGTAGCACTGGAGCCACTGGTGCTACCGGAGCCACTGGTGCTACCGGAGCCACTGGTGCTACCGGAGCCACTGGTGCCACAGGAGCGACAGGAGCAACCGGCAGTACAGGTGCCACCGGTAGTACAGGTGCCACTGGTAGTACAGGCGCAACGGGCGCGACAGGCGCAACAGGTGCAACCGGCGCCACGGGCGCAACCGGACCTACAGGAGCCACCGGTGCCACAGGAGAAACCGGCGCCACTGGTAAAACCGGATCAACGGGCGCGACAGGAGCCACTGGTGCAACAGGCGCAACAGGTGCCACAGGTGCCACGGGCGCAACCGGCGCTACGGGTGCAACAGGAGCCACCGGCGCAACTGGCGCTACTGGAGCAACTGGACCAACAGGTGCAACGGGTGCCACAGGAGCCACTGGAGCTACAGGCGCAACAGGCGCAACAGGTGCCACTGGAGCAACTGGTGCCACTGGAGCAACTGGACCAACAGGTGCAACAGGTGCAACAGGTGCCACAGGTGCCACGGGCGCAACGGGAGCCACTGGAGCAACTGGACCAACAGGTGCAACAGGTGCCACAGGTGCCACGGGCGCAACGGGAGCCACTGGAGCAACCGGAGCAACAGGTGCAACAGGTGCCACAGGTGCCACGGGCGCAACGGGAGCCACTGGAGCAACCGGAGAAACAGGAGCCACAGGTGCAACCGGAGCAACAGGAGCCACAGGTGCAACAGGCTCTACCGGATATACTGGACCCACAGGTATTGGGTCAACCGGAGATACAGGTGCAACAGGTCCTACAGGAGCCACAGGTGTAACTGGACCCACTGGTTTGGGTGTAACTGGTGCTACTGGCATGGGTATAACCGGTACAACGGGCTCCACAGGTGCCACTGGAGCAACAGGAGCCACTGGAGCAACTGGTAGTACGGGTGCAACCGGCTCTACAGGAGCAACTGGTGCCACAGGAGCTACCGGAGCGACTGGCACCACAGGAGCAACAGGAGTCACCGGCACAACTGGTGCGACAGGAGCAACAGGTAGTACGGGTGCAACAGGCGCAACCGGAGCCACTGGAGCAACGGGTGCAACCGGAGCGGCGGGATCCACTGGTGCCACAGGAGCAACTGGACCAACAGGAGCAACGGGTGCTACAGGAGCCACTGGACCAACCGGAGCTACTGGTAAGACTGGTGCAACAGGCGCAACAGGTGCCACTGGTGCAACCGGACCAACGGGAGCCACTGGCGCAACAGGAGCCACTGGTGCAACCGGACCTACAGGAGCCACTGGTGCAACCGGACCAACGGGAGCCACTGGTGCAACAGGTGCCACTGGTGCAACCGGACCTACAGGATCCACTGGTGCAACCGGACCAACGGGAGCCACTGGTGCCACTGGATCAACTGGACCAACAGGTGCAACGGGTGCCACTGGTGCCACTGGATCAACTGGACCAACAGGTGCAACGGGTGCTACAGGCGCAACCGGAGCCACAGGTGCTACAGGCGCAACCGGTGCCACGGGCGCAACAGGTGCCACAGGAGCCACAGGAGCTACAGGCGCAACCGGAGCCACAGGAGCTACAGGCGCAACCGGAGCCACAGGTGCTACAGGCGCAACCGGCGCTACCGGAGCCACAGGTGCCACCGGAGCTACAGGTGTAACCGGACCAACAGGCATTGGTTCTACCGGAGATACCGGCGCTACTGGACCTACAGGAGCCACGGGCGTAACAGGTCCTACTGGATTAGGTGTAACGGGAGCAACTGGTATGGGAATAACCGGTTCTACAGGAGCCACAGGAGTTACTGGTACAACAGGCGCTACAGGTTCTACCGGCGCAACGGGAGTCACCGGTAGTACGGGTGCCACGGGAGTCACCGGCACAACTGGTGCGACAGGTGCCACAGGCGCAACGGGTGCCACTGGTGCTACAGGAGCCACTGGACCAACCGGACCAACTGGAGCAACTGGACCAACTGGAGCAACGGGAGCTACTGGTGCAACTGGTACAGGAGCAACTGGTAAAACTGGTGCCACAGGTGCGACGGGTGCCACTGGAGCCACTGGTGCCACAGGCGCAACGGGCGCAACGGGTGCAACAGGAGCAACGGGAGCCACTGGTGCAACCGGTGTAACTGGTCCAACAGGTGCCACTGGTGCAACGGGTGCAACAGGAGCAACGGGAGCCACCGGCGCAACGGGTGCAACAGGAGCAACGGGAGCCACCGGCGCAACGGGTGCAACAGGAGCAACGGGTGCCACTGGCGCAACGGGAGCCACTGGAGCAACAGGTGCCACTGGACCTACAGGAGCTACAGGTGCCACTGGAGCCACAGGTGCAACGGGTGCCACTGGACCTACAGGAGCCACGGGAGCCACTGGAGCAACAGGTGCAACGGGTGCCACTGGTACAACTGGTGCAACCGGAGCAACGGGAGCCACTGGCGCAACAGGTGTAACCGGACCAACTGGAATTGGATCTACCGGAGATACAGGTGCCACTGGACCTACTGGTGCAACAGGTCCTACAGGTTTAGGTGTAACGGGAGCAACCGGTATGGGTATAACCGGTTCTACAGGAGCGACAGGAGTTACTGGTACAACGGGTGCCACAGGAGCAACGGGTGCCACAGGAGCAACGGGTGCCACTGGAGCCACGGGCGCAACCGGAGTTACAGGTGCCACTGGAGCAACGGGAGCCACAGGAGCAACAGGTGCAACAGGTGCAACTGGCGCAACCGGAGTTACAGGTGCCACTGGAGCCACTGGAGCCACTGGACCAACGGGCGCAACGGGAGCCACAGGTGCAACGGGAGCCACAGGAGCCACTGGACCAACGGGCGCAACGGGAGCCACGGGTGCAACGGGAGCCACTGGCGCAACCGGTAGTACAGGAGTCACGGGAGCAACGGGATCAACCGGAGCCACCGGTGCAACAGGAGCTACTGGCGCGACAGGAGTCACCGGTGCTACAGGCGCTACAGGACCAACGGGCGCCACGGGTGCAACGGGTGCAACGGGAGCCACCGGCGCTACAGGTGCAACGGGTGCAACCGGGCCAACGGGAGCCACGGGTGCAACTGGTAAAACAGGAGCCACTGGTGCCACTGGAGCTACAGGAGCTACAGGAGCTACGGGCGCTACAGGAGCCACAGGTGCCACTGGAGCAACCGGAGCTACAGGAGCGACCGGAGCCACAGGTGTCACAGGAGCAACTGGAGCAACGGGTGCCACTGGAGCAACGGGTGCCACGGGTGTAACAGGACCAACTGGTATTGGTTCTACGGGAGACACCGGCGCCACTGGTCCTACCGGCGCAACTGGTCCTACTGGTCTAGGAGCTACCGGAGTCACTGGAGCCATGGGTGCGACTGGACCTACAGGTGCAACCGGAGCCACTGGTCTAGGAGCTACCGGAGCGACTGGAGCCATGGGTGCCACTGGCCCTACAGGTGCAACCGGAGCCACTGGTTTAGGAGCTACCGGAGCGACTGGAGCCATGGGCGCGACAGGACCTACAGGATACGGCTCAACCGGAGCCACTGGAGTGGGTGCTACCGGTCCTACAGGTCAAGGTATAACCGGAGCCACCGGTCTAGGAACTACAGGAGCCACTGGAGCGATGGGTGCGACAGGTGCAACCGGTCAAGGTATAACAGGTGCCACCGGTATAGGTGCTACAGGAGCCACTGGAGCGATGGGTGCGACAGGAGCTACAGGTCAAGGTATAACAGGTGCAACGGGAGTTACAGGAGCCACTGGTGTAACAGGAGCCACCGGTGCGACGGGACCAACGGGTGCGACTGGTGCGACAGGAGCCACTGGCGCAACTGGTGCTACTGGACCTACAGGAGCAACGGGAGCAACTGGAGCCACTGGCGCAACTGGTGCTACTGGACCAACAGGAGCAACGGGAGCAACTGGTGCGACTGGACCAACAGGAGCCACTGGACCTACAGGCGCCACAGGCGCAACAGGTGCAACAGGTGCAACAGGAACTACAGGAGCCACGGGTGCAACAGGAGCCACCGGTGCTACGGGAGCCACCGGTACCACGGGAGCCACAGGAGCTACAGGTGCAACTGGATCAACTGGCGCTACGGGAGCCACTGGACCTACAGGAGCCACAGGTGCAACAGGAGCCACCGGTGCCACGGGACCTACAGGAGCCACAGGTGCTACGGGACCAACGGGAGCCACTGGAGCTACAGGTGCAACGGGTAGTACAGGAGCAACAGGAGTTACTGGCGCAACAGGACCAACGGGAGCCACCGGTGCAACCGGAGCAACAGGTGCTACAGGAGTTACTGGCGCAACAGGAGCCACTGGAGCTACTGGTGCAACTGGACCAACGGGTGCTACTGGAGCAACCGGTGTTACAGGTTCCACCGGATACACCGGATATACTGGATATACTGGACCAACCGGTATTGGATCAACGGGAGACACCGGTGCTACCGGTCCTACTGGCGCAACAGGAGTTACAGGTAATACAGGAGCAACGGGTCCAACCGGAATGGGCATTACAGGATCCACAGGTGTTACAGGCGCAACCGGCGCAACAGGTGCCACCGGCGCAACGGGTGCAACAGGTGCTACCGGTGTTACAGGAGCAACTGGTCCTACCGGAGCTACTGGAGCCACTGGAGCCACCGGAGCCACTGGACCAACTGGTGCCACAGGCGCAACTGGCGCAACGGGCGCTACAGGCGTTACCGGAGCCACTGGTGCAACTGGCCCAACAGGCTCTACGGGTGCCACCGGCGCAACAGGAGTCACTGGTGCAACGGGCGCCACTGGACCAACAGGAGCAACAGGTGCCACAGGCGTCACTGGACCCACCGGTAGAACTGGTGCAACTGGCCCAACAGGCGCTACGGGCGCTACAGGCGCAACAGGAGCCACCGGAGCCACTGGTGCAACTGGACCAACCGGAGCCACAGGATCTACTGGTGCCACGGGCGTTACAGGAGCCACTGGACCAACCGGAGCCACAGGCGCTACCGGCGCAACGGGATCTACTGGCGTTACCGGACCCACTGGTCGCACTGGACCAACCGGTGCCACAGGATCTACTGGTGCAACGGGAGCTACTGGCGTTACAGGAGCCACTGGCGCGACTGGACCTACAGGAGCCACTGGCGCCACAGGCGCTACTGGTGTGACCGGAGCCACAGGCGCGACTGGACCAACCGGTGCCACTGGCGCAACGGGAGCTACGGGAGTCACCGGCCCTACCGGTAAAACGGGTGCGACTGGACCAACCGGTGCCACTGGTCCAACCGGCATTGGCTCTACGGGTGATACCGGTTCCACTGGCCCTACTGGAGCAACCGGATCCACTGGTTATACTGGTTATACCGGGCCGCAGGGACCACAGGGATCTGGTCCTCAGGGTCCTCAAGGACCAGCTGGATCTGCCATCACGTTTCAAAGAGGCGTCATCACATCACCCTCTACCAGCGGATCACTTACGTTTGGTACAGCCTTTACCGGCGCCACACCTTACGTGTTCTTAACAGCGGATTATGGTTCAGGAACAACCATTGTCAATGTAGGGTTGGCAGGAGTAACACTTACAGGATTTAATTACCTTGCAAGTAGTACGGGACTCGCCAAATTATATTGGATGGCAACACAATAAATTTACACTGTAATACTAGATACATCCATTGGTTCCATTTCTAGAAAAAAAGATGTATACTCATTCGTTTCCTGTTCACTTTGATACCATTCTGGATGTTTCTGTTCCCATTGCAATACATACTTTCTACGTAACCCATTCGTCGTATCATTCAAAATCGCACGTGATCTCGTATCCAATTCCCATTTATTTTCTTGTTTGATACACAACTGCTTTTGTATACAATGAATGGGTCTTCGGTATAACCCCAACTCTTTTATTTTTTCAATCATAAACGACATGATATTCGGTGACATGAGTTCCAACGTAGAAATAAACTCTTCCCAATTCATCGCATCCTTGTACTGCTCCAAAATAATCGTAACGTGGATCGGTGTCGTAATTTGACTGAGTTGCTCTTGCTGTAGCCGGATTTGTTCTTTTTGCAACTCAATTGTCCTCTGCAAATCCTCTGTCTTATTTTTATGCTTTTTCGTTAAAATATGCCGGTTCCAATCGCCGCGTTTTTCGCATGAAAATTGGCAGGGTCTACACTGCATTCACCCTATTACATATAAACGGTTTAAATTCATTTTGGATACGTTCATACAACTCCTTTTTCTTTCCTTCTTCTGAAAGGACCAATTTTTTTGCCAACTCCTTCAATTCCGTCAAGGAATAATGAGACATTGCATACAATGTCTTTTTATCCGGGTACACATGTACATAGTCTTCAAACCATTCTTGTGTCTCTTTTGCTTCTATGGGTATCGCATTGCGAATAATGTAGGCGGGTTCTGGATGATCATGGTAACAGATGCGACCATGAACCGTCCAGTAAGGCGCATCCCCGATACGGGCCTTACATGCCTCCATGGTAGGATTCTTCAAAAAGGCCACATTTTCTTCGCTGTAGGTAAAGATCATCTACTTTATAGACATGACATGTCTTTAGGTCATAAAATAAGCATCTTTTAATACATGTTTCTCCTTTTCATCTACTTCCAGTTGTTTTTCTTGTAATTCCACGTATTCTATAAACTTGGCGATTCTCTCATGTACGTCGGGTGACAAATGACTCAAATTAATAAAAATACCATTCTTATTTTCATCGTAGGAAATGGCAAACTCTTTGACAAGGATGCGTGCGATTTCTACGTGATAATTCTTTTGCATACGTTCAATCTTATCTTTGATCAATGTAAGATCCATATCTAAGGTAAGACGTTCTATTTAATATAAAATATCTAGGGAATATATGTCTTACCTTAAAACCATTGTTCGTTTTACAACAAAAAATCCAGGAGCAGCACCTGGAAGCCGCAATGAGTTTACCCCTGTAAGAGATCCACGCCGAGTGGGTCCCGAACATATGGTACCAAATCCAGGATCTGCAATGAGTGTTAGTCGTCCTGGTGCTCCATCGCGTGCACTCCATTATGTGTTTAGAGAGGGCACAGACATGACAGAAGTATCGTCGGCAGACTTTACATACTTTGAAGGACAGGGAGGTGCATCTGAATATTTTTTAAATAATATTGATTTAGAAAGTACTACACCAAATGAACTATATGATATGATTACCGTGATGGTTAATGTATTAAGACAAACAACAGACCTTCTTGATGGAAAAATAATAACAAAAATGTATGCGGCTGACCGACGACCTGGTATAACTGCGGATGCATTTTATCAACTTATGACTAGTGCTGGTGCTGCTGCTGCTGAGCCTTTAAACACAATCGTTAGTAGTCCACTCGTTGGTGTTATTAGGAGACCGCTTGTGATTGTAGTTGAGTTAGAACATGATCTTGGAAGTGGAGGTTCAAAACGTAAATCAAGACGCAACTCAAAACGTAAATCACGTAGGCGCTAGGCACCATATAAAAATTGAATTATTGAATGTACATTTTTTGTAACCATGGAAGAACGAATTAAACACACAATAAAGGAGCTTGAAAAAAAATACTCTATATTCAACCCTGAATACTTTAAAACTAAACCACGTACACGTCCTACCTACGATGCACTACGTGAAGAAGCCGTTCAAATCATAGAAAAAGAACTCGCGCAAGAAGAAAAACAAAAGAAACGTATGCAAGAGCAACGGGAAGAACGAGCCCGTATTGAACAATCATGGAAAGAAGCACAAGAATGTCAAGAACGCGTAAAGAAAGAAGAAGAACGCGTAAAGAAAGAAGAAGAAGAACGTCAACTCCTTCAAGAAAAAGAAGATCCAGATAAGCCACTTACCTTGAAAGATATTCGTGCCATTCCCGGATTTGATTATGATCATTACAGACGTGCATTGGATGATCTAAACGTGGAAATCTTGAAACGTATCGCACGCAAGACTTATCCTCACAAATTTGATATAAAAGTAAATACTTATGGATAAAGATGGAAATAAAAAGATATTATCCAATGACTAGATCCTATCCGTACCGTTATACGAATGAGGCGTTTGATACATTTCACGAAATGTACAATGATCCCGTAATACGTGATCGTTGTAATCAATGGAAAAAAGGAATCAATCCTTATACCAATAAAAAAATCAAAATTGGAGGAAAAACATATGATGATATTAAAAATGATTTTATGATTTCTTTTTTACATGGTTCAACATGGTGTCGTGTATTCTATTTGCAATTAAATATAGACGAAGAAAAGTACAAAAAAGAAACCATCAACCTAAATCATGAAATAGACAAAGAAAATGAAATCATTTCTAGTACCATTGAAGAAATAAACCGTTTACAAAATTGGAATGATTTTGTAATGTATAATGGAATGAAGTATGGATTAAAAAAGGTAGTGAATCATGTTCATCGTGAAAACGATTGTTTTGGACAAATGGAGTATGATAGAGAAAAAGAATACAAATGTAGAGGGTGTAGGTTTAATAAAACTAGATATCAGTGTTTATGTTATACCTATACTATCCATAAATGTAACAAATGTGGGTATGAAGAAAATTGATTTCCCTTTTACACCTTTTTTTGTACCATGGAGAAACTTGACATAACAGAAGAAGATATTGAGAGTGAATTAGATAGTCTTATTCTTGAAAAGTATTTACAGGAGGGATGGAATAAACACCAAATGTATCGGGATAAAAATTTGAATGCATATCATTGGACTATAATGGCCGCGGAGGTTCGTTCACAAGCTGAAATAAGAGCTCGTGAACGAAAAAAGAAAGAATATGAATATGAAATAGACAATAAAAAAAGAAAACATAATCAAGAAAAACGTAATTTACCACTTGGAGAAGATGATGTTATTGGATTAACTTTATTTGATTCATCTGTTATTCAACAAGGACTTCAAGAATTAAATGTTGAAATTTTTAAACGTATCGTACGTGAAAAATATCCGCACAAATTCGTATAAAAAATTGATTTCCATTCTACCCCTTTTTTGTAAAATGGAGAAACGTGTCATTCAGAAAGCCAATGAAAACATCACCGCCTTCAAGCAGCACGTACTAGACCAGCTCAAGCAAGGACTCCCCGTAGAAGAAATCGCCACTCAATTAGAAGCCTATGAACCGACATTGTTGAATCGCGCTGATTTTATCAAACGAAACCGCTTGAAGAATAGCATACCCATGGAAGAACGATGTATCGCCAAAAGTGCCAAGAATGATCAATGTACCAGACGCCGAAAAGATGGTCATACCTGTTGTGGTACACACAGCAAAGGTGTCCCTCACGGCCTCATGAATACGGAAGAAGTAAAGACGTCACAAAAGGAAATATGGGTAGAAGAAATTCAAGGGATTCTCTACTACCTAGATCAAGAAAAGAACGTGTACAAAACAGAAGACGTTGAAAAAAAAATCGTGAATCCAACCATCATTGCGACATGGACCAAAGTAGGGGCGGAGTACACGTTAAAGTTTGTATAAGGCATAGGGGCAAAGCCCCTATAACCCCGTTGAAGCGTAGGGGCGATCCCCTACAACCCCAGATGAACCTGGAAGGTTCGCTGGAAGCTTCTCCGCACCTCCCTCATAATGGGTTGTAGGCTCTGCCCTACCTTTCAGCTTCACAAATTAAATACACTATAATTTACTTTTTAACATTATGGGGTCGTAGGGGCTTGCCCCTACAAGGGAGGTGCGGAACCTTGGTTCTGCTAAAAAAAGGATTGTCCAATCCTCCAGGCAACGTGCCTGTTATTTATGGTTTTATGGGTCGTAGGAGGTAACCCTACCGATGAACCTGGAAGGTTCACTCGTCATCCGAATCCGCCGCCCAGTCAATCTTCTGCTTGCCCCATACCGGCTCCTTGACCTCCTTCACCTCCTCCTCGTCCGATTCCAGCGCCGCGAATCCGTTCTTTGCCTTTGCTTTTTTCTCTTCCACCTTGACTTCCACTTTGACCGTCACTGTAGCCGACACCCATTCGCCCTGCTCCATCGCCTGCTTCGTCACCTGTCGCTTCCGCCGCTCTTCCTCCTTGATCTGCTTCTCACGAGGTGTTAGATGCTCCACCTTTCGCGCTTGGTAAGCCGCATTTTGCTTGCGGCGATGTGCGCGGCGCTCCTCCTCAGTCCAGCGAGTGAATGTTTTGGAAGCAGACATGTTGTGAAGGTATAGAGTAAAATCCATTTCAATTTTTTGTGAGCTTCCAGCTCAACCGGATTACAACGGATCTTTTGTAGGGGCAAGCCCCTACGACCCCTTTATTATGGGGGTTGTAGGGGGCACGCCCCCTACCCGGTGAACCTGGAAACGGGTTGTAGTCCTACCAACTTAATCGGCCCTGTAATGGATCTGTAGCAGAACCCAGATCCCGCACCTTATGGATTATAGGGTAACTATAGAGGTGACGAAGCATAACTACCGTATGGTGTAGAGTTCTACGATTCCAGTATAAGGGAGGTGCGGAGAAGCTTCCAGCTTCAACGGGGTTATAGGGGCGAGCCCCTATGCCGTAGGTTCTGCTAAAAATATGCATCTTCTTTATGGATATCAAAGAATATGATAAACAGTATACCAAATTACTTCGCATTTTAAACCCCAAAGATACCGTCGTCTACCAATTGGACCCTACCATGCCCGCTACCGATTCTAAAGCCTATAAGATCAACCCCCACTACCGCCATCTTTACGATAAACTTTTTATCCTACAGTCCCAACATCTTCTCGGCGGTGAACTCTCTGAACTCAAAGAACACGACGTAGAGTTCCCCATCTTCATCAAACCACGATACGGTCACAAAACGTCTTCCAGTAAAGATTGCTACAAAATTAAGAAAAAGGAAGACCTTGAACCTCATTTTCACAAGAAAAACATGATATGGTCTGAATTCATTGATGCGACCGAAGGCATGACCGACTTTGTCCTTGTCAACGGTGAAATTGTTTACCAACTCACCTACGTCTACTCTGAGAAACAATACGGCTTCGCCGACGTATGGAAATACATTTCTAGTGAATCCGAGCCACCCGAGGAAATCGTTGCTTGGGTACACAAACACTTACAGGGATACACGGGCCCTCTCAATGTACAGTACCGAGATACCAAAATCATTGAAGTAGGGTTACGGTTTGCGCGACGCGGCATGTACATAGAAAGTACACAGCATAAGGAACTCATTGATTCTATCAATCATGTATGGAAGCAAAAGACATGGAATTACCGTGAAGACATTGTCATTGACCCTTTTTATTCATTCAAATGCTGGTCGCCGATTCCAGTCGTGTGTATGCTTCCTTATCATTTAATCCAATTTATTTTGCACCATTATGGTGCGCTTCCTTTCTCAGAGAGCTATTATGAGCCTACCGGGAAAAATAGCACCATCTTTTACCAATTTCTTCATCGTGATTTTGATCAGGGAATGCGCTTGAAAAAAATAATAGAATGTCTAGAATCTATTGTGAACATAGGGTTTCTATTTATTTTAGGGTTGATTATACTTTGTACCATTTTAAAGATTAAATGCACATGGTTGTGGTATATATTAATAGTACTCTTTTTGTTAAGTATGGATAACTCTTTACAGATCATCGCCAAACAAATTTCGCATCAGAGACAATTTATGTAGTTAAAAGTCGTTTGTAAAAATGTAACCAGAAATATTCGTACGGGTAAAACATCAAAAAAAGTTACCCGTCGCATCTGTAATGATAAATATAGATATATGAATCAATTCAACGTCAAGGGTTATTTTAGAGATGATAATAAATCTTGTTATGAAAATCACAGAGGTATTAATATGCCTTTTACCTCAAAGTTTACAAAAAAACACTGTGGATGGTATTTAAATGACAAGGAAAAATTATCTGACGATTTTCGTTTTATAAATAAGGAAAACAATATTGTATGGAGAGAAAACTAACGTTTGCCTGTAAGTGTCGTTCTCATATCCCTTGTGCCATCTTTTTTAGTAAATTGAACCGTTGAATATCTTTTATCCTTTGTTCCATCGGATTTAACCGGTATCGTTAAATCCGTGGTGCGCTTTGTGCTAGAACCAGTGGTGTATGACATAGGCATTTTGTTATCTATGGTGTTCTTACGATTTCAATTTTATGGCTTCAATAACATGGCGAAAAACTCCGGTGTCGTTTTATCCTTCAAATGATGTATCATCTTCTTATCACGATGTAAATACATCTTGTAAAACTGCAAGTTCTGAATAGATTGATGAATTTTCGCCGCATCTTTATGATGCAAAATTACCTTTTTACAGCATAGATATGCCGTTTCCAAATCCTTCGCATAGTACGCACTAATAGAATTCAAATATTCCATCTCATAATCATAACAAAAGTTACGAATAAACAATTTATTTTGTAAATCATGCCGATAATCCTTCCATTTATGATACATGGCATTTGCCAACACATGATTGTCCTGTTTTTTCAACTCTTCCATCAACATGACAATCCCTTCAATTCTCTCTGGATCATACTGACACGTTTTAGACCAATAATGCTGCATCTGAAACAACTCCCCTTTCCGACGAAATAATTCTCCCAACTGTAAACACGAATAGTATCGCTCTTGATCCCATCCAGGCAAACTTTCACATATCTTGTACCATTCAATCGCTTCCTCCACCTTATTCGCATCCATGAAACTTTGACCACAATAAAAGGAATATCGCGCCTTTAAATCTGCCCTCGGCTCTACTGCATACGCATCTCGCAACACGATCGCATCCTTATAATACTTTTCTGGATCCTTGCTACGACTTCCTCCACGTCCCGATATCACCGAATAGTCGCCCTTGAACGATACCGTAGATCGTGGCTCCGTCGTATCCAGATATTCATGTAGTACTCCCGTGAAAAACCACTTCTTACGGTTCGTGACCAAAAGAGGTCTCTCGTACGAAAACTCTTTACCGAAGCGAAACATGTACCGATCCTCTTTCAACGGTGGTAACTTGATCGTCCCTTCTATGGAATCGTCTGCATCAAAGATGAAAAGGTAATCCGTCTTTTGATACGCACATTCCAGTGCTTTTGTTCTGTTGTACGCGAAATCTTTCCATTCATGTTCTACCAATTCACCTGGTATCTGCTTTTTTTGAAAAAAGGAACGTATCCGATCTTTGGTATCATCCGTTGACCCCGTATCCGAAATCACCCAATACTTGATGGGAATATAATTCAAAATGTTCTCCAACGTGGCTTCTATAATATGAGCCTCATTTTTGACGATCATATTCAAACAAATAGACATATTTCTTATAACTCGGTTCGTTTTAAATCTTATTTATAGAGAAATGCTGGATAACAATACTCTTCATGATTTAAACTACGATGTACTTCATAATGTTTTCCTACATGATTCATACAAATCCATGTCAATGCATCCTTTGGATAAATCATTGGCAAATAAACCAATGTTCTAAGATAAGAACTTTTTGCCCACCAACATCCATCATAGTTTCTTTCCGCATTACATCCTATCGTATCATAATCCCTCAATAAACGAATACAATCTTCTGCCTTTTCTAACAAAAAATAAAGCAACATATTGATCCAATCTTTCTTTTTGGGATGTATATACAATATTTCAAAATCATTTGTTTCTGCTATGTTACGTATCAAATTTATGGTTTCCAACTGAAACGTATACGGGTTTGTATAACTTATCATTACTTTAGGATGTTGAATATTCATCGGCGTCGTCGTTTGAATCAATACTTTATCAAATAAATAAATACGTTCCATCACCTGTTTGTACACATAATCAAACGCCTCTTTATCATCCGCATAAATGACACAAATACGCTTATAATCTACTGTTATAGAGGGTCTCTTCAATCGTTGAATATCCGTATACAATGACGGAAAAAAGTATAACCTATTCAGAATATCACGCTTTGCCGCCTTGATATATGGTAAGCGTTGCGTATGCCAATCCTCTTGGATGGCCTTGCAAATGAGTTGATGAGATGTTTCGCAGGATACATCTAATTGAACGTAGGCGCGCTCATCTATATGAGTAGCAAGATTTTTACAACCATAATAAAAACAAAGAGATTCTGATAAAATGGGTTCCCATATTTTTTCACTTGCATAATTGTCCTCAAAACAATTTTCCATCATAAAATAATATTTATAAGGTAGAATACCCTTACTTTTTTCATTGTCTTCCAATGCACCTTTGTATTGAATAAATTTGTGCGTATTTTCTTTTCCATAAATGTCAATGTTCAATCCATTTTTTTCAAAATAACGAAGCATATTGATTCTTAAAATATGTCCTTCATCCCAATATTTAGACGTACAAATCGTAGAGAGAGTCTTTGTCTTTACAATGGGTTTGGACCAATCCTCATACGTTTGCTCCACTAACCATTGTATCGTATTCAAATGCGATGTCTTTCGTCCACGTAGATAGGCACATTCTGGTGCGATCCATTTATCCCACGTTTTTACACCCCAATGTTTCGTTTCATCTTTGACCCATGGTTCCATTTGGTACACAATGGTTCTTGTTGGATCATACGAATCCGTCGTGGAATTAATCACTACATAATAATCACACTCTCCTTCCCACACCATTTGAATATGTTTCCATGTATAGTTATACTCTGCCATTTTTGCCCATTGTTTACATAATTCTTCTGAAGAACACCAATTACATAACATTTTGACCTTGATCAACTTTTGTAACTGGGCATACTCTCGTTTTACATAAATTCCATCCGTTTCTTTAAAATACATGGATGGTCTCAGCGTATGAATGTTAATGGCACGTTTCAAGTAGCCAAGACTATTAAATCCCACTACGTTTCCTGGCTTTGCCTTTTCTATAATATTTTGTTCACACCTCTCTGCATCATCATTCATATGGTCTACCTTTTCAACAAAGATATACTCGTCTGAAGATAAATGAAACGCATCATAATTTCCCTGTATATCGGAATCAATCAAATAATATTCATTCCATTCACTAAATACCAAATGCGGTTTACATTCAGAACAATGAGGTAACGCCAACTTCATCACATAATCAATTCCATGTTTGATTCCATGTTTCGCCACATAATCCAATAACGTTTGTGCTCCACGCTTCGTAATGTAGTAGCCAAATGTACCACCTACAAACACGTCCGGTTGAAACGCTTGCACGGTGCATCCCTCCTTGGCATCATAACTTGCATCTCTATCCTTGGAATACATGTGATACCCTAAAAAGCAAACGTCCTTTACGTCAATGGTATCTATCTTTGTTTTAAAGTCCGTCGTTACCGTAATGTCATCTTCCAATACTACATAATAGTCTACTGAATCCGCTACCAATTGTTTCCATAAATAATAATGGCTAAGAGCACATCCAATGACACCTTTACGGTTGTCAAAATCATTCCCCATAAATAAATTCATGATTTCAGGTGTAATCTTTAAAGACGACCCATCTACGGCCTTGTAGATATCGTACGGTACATCCAATACCTGTGCCATCTTTTCTCTCCTATCTTTTCGTCTTTCTAAATTGACCACCTTAATATAGTGCGCATCGTGAAATTGATTACACTTATTCAACGCATAGGCATTCGGTTTACTTTTATCCTTTGTCAATTTACCTATATGTTGACACGTAATGGCATTATAAAAAGCCGTTGTATGACCCGCATTCATCCACCGATAGGCATAATCCATTTCAAAAAAAGTATTCGGTGAATCAAAATTACCTAATTGTAACATCACATCTACTTTAGTCATACCTGGCCGAAAACTATAATGAGGCCAATAGTGACAATTTTGATAAGGAAACGTTCCCGTTTTATACTCATGTAGGCAGAACTCGGACGTTATTTCACGATGACCTTCTATACGATAATCATGAATCGTCTCTGCATAATTACGATTGTATAAGAGTTGCGAAGCACACGTCTCTCGTAATCCACGTATGGCATCCCTTACGTACGATCGCTCTACATGAAACACGAAATCATCCTCTATATGAATCCAGTAGATTGGCTTGACTTCGTTGAGTTTTTTCCAAATCAGGTTCATACTGGTACGATGTCCCTTTTCCGATAGACCTTTCCAATAATACTCCATCCAATCATACCTCTTCATTTGTTGGCGATCTATTTCGGATGAATTATCATCTACACAAAACCACGCATCTACTTGATCCAAATCTGTCCAAGTATGTAGAATAGAGTTCACAGTTTGTTCAAATAAATCAAACCGTTTACAAGTGGTCATCGTAAGAAGGACCTCTATTTTCTCTTTGTGTGGAGGATGATACTCTTTACGTGTCCATTTCGTCTCTTGAAAAGCTAACTCCCATAATTCCGATGCATTTTTATCTAAATGTTTATGTAAAAAGGGTAACATAGTTACATTAGTTGAAAAGTCTTTAAATGTGACGTATAATGAAATCAAATAATAATTGGGTAATGAATATTTTTAAAATCGTATCCTTTTTTTCAGTAGGCATGTACCGATGAAAGACATATTCATAGTCTCCCACAAAAGTACAATAGGTATTCGTTTCATCCATCGTATAATTCAATACCAAGGGTTTACAATTTAATTCTTTTCCATAGAGAGGTAGAGTTGGTAAAAAGGCAGAATCTATTTCATAATTTACTTTTTTAGACCACATGACTTTGGCCGTTTCCTCACGTACGGAAACAACACCCTGATAGGTTCTCTTGAGTTGAAAGATCTTGTAATCTTGCATGGGTGTAATCGTCACCCGATTGTACTGAACATGCATCATCGTAGAGTGAGGGATATAAGGATTGGTACTGTAGACGAGACACCATACCCCACAATACTTTAGTGGAAACATTTTGAAGATAATGGATGGTTTCATTTCAATTTTTGTAGGGGTACACCCCTACGACCCCATTTATAGGGGTTTCACCCCTATTACCCCGTTATATTATCCGCTGAACCTGGAAGGTTCAAGGGAGGTGCGGAACCGTAGGTTCTGCAAAATTGAAACACATTCACATCTATCCTTGTATAAAAATGTACGTTCCAGTGACACCCGATCAACTCAAACTAAAGGGGCGATACTTTGTGCGAGAAGGTAATGAAACCTACTTTGGAACATTTCTTGGAATGCAGGGGGATCACATCCGGCTACATGGAGGGAATGTTACCTCGGTTCACTTATCCAACATGTACTTTCATGCCAATCGGTACTTTTCTGTTAGTATTTATAAATATGTATCCTTTCTGAAATATCAATGGGAACAATATTGGTTGAATCAAATTTTACGCAATATTACTGGCGATGAAACATTTGTCTATTCTATTTTGCCATAATAGAATGGATTGTTTCCATCATCATCCCATACTTTATACTCTATTGATTTCAAAAACTCTACTATTTTTTCTTTATCATATCCAAAAAAACGATTGGAATGTCCATTTATTTCAACATTAATCAATGGTTTATGTTTCACAAGTAAATCGTACGCTCCTTCTAATACATATAACTCTGACCCTTCCGTATCTATTTTGAGAAAATCAACTGACACGTCAAAATCCATATCATCTAGACGAATCGTATCTATTCCCTTTTCCGATTCTTTTATGTAATAACAACCAGAATTATTGCCATGTTTTGTTACACTACATTTCATCGTTTTGTTATACACCCCTTTTTGATAAAGGGTAATGTTCTCATTATGATTCAATGCAATGTTATGTTTAAAAAAATGATGCGATACTGGATTCGGTTCAAAAGCAATCACTTTTTGAAATAATCTAGAGTAAGGTAGAGATGTTGTTCCTACGTGACCACCTACATCAATACAAATATGGTTACTAGGATACTTTTCTAAATAACTTTTTACAATGGCTAATTCCCGTGGATATGGTTCTGCCAAACCATTATTTATATGCCATTGAAACGTCTCATCTTCTACAATATATTTGAAACCATCCCATTCTGCTTCCATATCCTTTCTATTATTTAATATAGTCTTTCACAACGTAATTATTACACCTCGTTAACATCATAACAAAGGATCAAAATGCCTAGAAACGGATCACTTTTATTCCTACGACTGTACGTTACGACAAATAACGAGTGAAACCTTATTCCATTTACATTGAGTCACTGCATAATTTTCAAAAGTAAGCGCAGCTATCCTTTTTTATGCAGCTCTTTTTTTTCGGTCAGTCACATAAGACGGACCAGTCCGTCAACAGTTATCTTCATAATAGGTAATACTTCCAAAACTTTTTAAAAAGTCTCTAAAAAAGGTGTTTCCAAAATGGAAACACAACTTGTGAGCATAATTTTCAGATTTTAAAACGTCCGGTTACTGAGAAGCATCAGTTTTTTCTTATGCGGACCCTCAAAAAAAAAGAGCAAAAAAGAGCAAGGGCCATTTTGGACGGACTTTTTGAAAACTATTTTTTTTCAAGTTTCACTTTTTACATGAAATTTTTTGACACTCACACTGAAAAACTTGCAACATTAAATTTTTGAGTCATAGGCACACCATTCTACATGAGAATTTTATACCTAATTCTTTTCCTATGTTGGAGTCAGTGTGCTCTTTTTTTTCGGTCAGTCACAAAAGACAAGTCTAAAATTATAAAATTCTGAGCTTGTCAAATTGACCTTTTTAAAAAACATGAAAAATCCTAAAAAAAGGTGTTTCCAAAATGGAAACACAACTTGTGAGCATAATTTTTATATTTTATTTTAGCACGTTACTGAAAAACATCAGGTTTTTCTGAAGCGGACCCTCAAAAAAAAAGAGCAAAAAAGAGCAAGGGCCATTTTGGCGGACTTTTTGAAAAAACTTTTTTTTTAAAGTTTCACTTTTTGCATGATTTTTTTTGACACTCGCACTGAAAAACTTGTAACATTTCTTTTGTAAACAATTCTCTTACGTAGTTGCATCAGATTTTTACTGAATTGATTCCAGTGAATCAAACGTCAATGTGCTCTTTTTTAAAGTCAGTGTCGTTTTTAAAGAAAACGTAAACAAAATTCTGATGCGGATAGATGTATGAAGCGAACTATTTCTGAAAAATCCTAAAAAAAGGTGTTTCCAAAATGGAAACACAACTTGTGAGCATAATTTTCAGATTTTATTTTAGCACGTTACTGATAAGCATGAGATTTTTCTTATGCGGACCCTCAAAAAAAAAGAGCAAAAAAGAGCAAGGGCCATTTTGGCGGACTTTTTGAAAAAACTTTTTTTTTAAACTTTCACTTTTTACATGAAAAAACTTGACACTCACACTGAAAAACTTGTAACATTCATTTTTTGGTTCATAGGAACACCATTCTTCATCAGGTTTGGAAAGTCAAGATCGCGTAGTTTACAAAAAATAAAAACCCGGTAGTACTTCATGTATTTTACACCCCTATTACTTTCTGAAGTAAAGAAGGGACCTTATCTCATTGTTCATAATAATTATCAAACCAAGGATACCATACACTATTATCTTGCAGAAATCACATCACCGTTTCAACCACCCTACACTACATTAGATCACGTATACGATTATAAAACGGGTAAAGCCATTCCAAACAAAATACAAGTAGAAACGTATTATCTTACTTTTTTTAAATGTATCCCCTCTGTTTTACCAAAAGTAAGACAGCGTATGCTTCATCAAATACTACGAAAAATAACGGGTGATAACACCTTTACGTATCTTGTATTTGAACCGACTATCATATATTATACATGGGAGAATGGCCTTAAAAATAATTTATTTCCAATCAAACACGTAAAGTAAACCAAAATAAAATAATCATAGGAGTATGTTTTATTCTCAAGAGAATCAAGATTGTTATCTTGAGACAAACGTGTTCAAAGGATTCAAACATGGGTTTTTTGTAGATGTGGGTGCATATGATGGTATACACATCAACAATACATTTTATTTTGAAGAAACGAATCAATGGACTGGAATAAATATTGAACCAATTCCAAAGATATTTGATTTTTTAATGATAAATAGACCCAATTGTATCAATGTGAATTGTGCCATTTGTAATGAAGAAGGGGAAACGGATTTTTTATTGAATACGGGGTATACAGAAATGCTTTCTGGAATAAAAAATACGTTTGATCAACGTCATGTTACCCGTTTAGAAAATGAAAATGCTCAAATGGGTTCTACTACAGAGGTGGTAAAGGTAACTACCAAAAAGTTAACATCCATACTACAGGAACATAATATAGCTCATATACATTATTTATCCATTGATGTAGAAGGTGCAGAATTTGAAGTGATTCAATCTATTGACTTTGATAAAATATTCATAGATGTAATTGGATTTGAAAATAATTATGATGATAATAGTATTCCTATTATTCATTATTTAGAAGAGCGTAATTATGTACTTCTTCATAAATCTATAGATATTTTTATGATACATAAAGACTCTAGGTTTCATGTTTCGGAACTAAAACCATGAGCATGGATTTATCAATCGCCTGTACATCCGATTTTTGCGTATATACGTCTGTTTCGTGTTCACTCAAGTACCACGTAGGATGTTCCTTTTCCCACGTTTGTAATGATTTATGTTGTGATTGATGAATATGTTCATTTAGTACAGTAATGGCCTGTTGAATACTCGGCGCATCATGATTCCATTGATTTTGTTGCTTAATGTAGAGGACTTGGGTCGGCAATACGTGTACTGGTCGCTTGTATCCTAATTGTTGTAATTGTTGTTGTATCGTATCTACAATGGTTTGATTTTCAGACAAGTCTAATTGTTGAATAAAATCACCCCAATTCATAGCCTCTTTACAGGTTTCATTCAAAAAAATAGAAATGTGGATAGAAGGGGATACTTTATCGTGTAATTCTTTGACTTGATCCTGTACTTGATCTTGTTTTTGAAGTAAAGCTTGAATCATTTCATGCTGTGATTCTAGCAAGGGAATCAAACATTTATGTTTCCATAAACCGGCGCGGGATTCAAAATTCTTACCGCAGCGACACTGTTTTTCCTTTTCTTTATGTTTTTTGGTTAATAAGTGTCGTTCATAATTTCCTTTTTTTGCCGTTGTAAATTGGCAAGTAGTACATGTGTGCATGGTAGACGTAGGTGAATTACATCTAAATGGTTTCACGAACACGTACATAACTATAAGCGATCTTTTAAAGCAGGTAATTTGTCTAGTTGAATTCTTAATTGATGGAGACATTCCTCTACTTTATACTGTTGAATGGCAAGGGGTAACACTTCACCATATTTATCTTCCAAGGATTTCATTACGATATCTATTTCTCGTGTTTCCTTTTCTTGTATCCTCTTTTTGTAACAGTACAATAGGAGCCGTTTCTGCTCCGCCGTACAAGAGTGAATGGCTAATAAATCACTGTTATAACCGTAGAGTTTGAGATAGGTTTCTGCTTCTTCTACCGTAGCGTTGAGAAACCGCGATACTTGTAACGTGGACATTTTATCCAGGGTGGAATTTCCGTAGTCTATCATAGCTCGGTAGTCACGTAAAAGGGTGGCTTTTTGTTCTGGGGTAAAGGCATCGGGGAGCGAACATAGGGTTTCTAGGGTTTCTCCTTTATACTGGTGCCAATCCTCTCCGTAATAGGCCCTACGTTCTTCTTGGCTTGAGGAAAAGGGACTATCGTAGTAGGATACGTGATGTAGGGCAAAGTCCAACTCTTCTTCGCGATAAATCGGTAAGGAAACGGTTTTCCATTGGAAGGTAATGCAATCCTTTACAGACAACATGTTTACAATAGAAGGCGTAAATGATTTCAATTTAAAATTGAAATCCTGTGAAACCATAGATAGTAAAATGACTTCTACGTGGAACAATGCAGCGCGTACCGAGATTCTTCTTACCAAGGCTGATGGGTCAACCCTTGTGCTGAAAAAGGGTGACTTTATTACGTACGAAGGTCACGAGCTGGGTGTACGTATAGAATCACTGGTAGGTCGCGAAGAAGGACCGATTGGTATCACGTATTTACCGTGGAGAGGGGAACGGTGGGCAACGCCTCAGTTTGGACTACGTGGAGATGCACGGTTTCTGATATGTAGGCCGACGGGGCTACCTCATTTCGGGATTCATCCAAATTGGGAATCAGTGACTCTATCTCTTCTTCCTAGTACTATTGAAAAAGGACCATCGTTTTGATTTTCTCTTCTTGATTTCCGAGAGAAGTTGATCCAAGGTAATTTCTTTACCATTATCAATAAGAACGGGTCCCTGCTTTAACTTTTCAAACATATGAATCACTCCATTCCAGGTATGAAAATCCGGAGGAATCACGTAACCAAGTGATTCAAAGTCTTTTTTATCTTGAGAGCAAAGACAGGGTGGAAATCCAAACTTTTCCGACGTAATATCAATATAATATTTTTCTTTGGAATCGTACGCAAAGACGTGGTTATGGGAATGAACTTGTCCAGCAATAATTTCAATATGGGGAACCAATTCAGTTAACATACAAGTGGCAAGGTCGCATTTGGCTTCCAAAGAATAAGGAAGAAGAACTTCACGAATTTTATCTAAGATTGCTTTGTACTTGTACATTACTATACGATTAGAATTAAATAATCTACTTAAACCCTTCACAGTATAGTGACTCATGTTCTACGTTCTCTTTGTAGATGCAGATGACTACGAATCTCGTGTCATTCAACATAATGCAAAGCAATCCGATCCTTACGCGGATTCCGGGTTTGATTTGGCTTGTCCAACTCAGCTCTCTGTAGAGGCCGGTACGCTCTTCATAGATTTCAAGGTAAAGGCTGCCATGTACAAGAGCGATACACCCATTGATTTGAATCATCTAGAGATGGAAAAGTATACCCCGTCTGCCTACTACTTGTATCCACGATCCAGTATATCCAAGACATCCTTTCGCTTGGCGAACAGTGTCGGTATCATTGATCGCGGGTATCGCGGTAACATTGGCGCCTACTTTGATTGTAAAGCGGGACAGATTGAGGCAGGACAGCGATTGGTTCAACTGTGTTCACCTACGTTAGACCCATTTCACGTGGTTCTTACGAATTCGTTAACCTTTACGGAACGTGGTGAAAATGGATTCGGGTCTACGGGTAAAATATAAGGATACTGTAAATGAAAACGAATTTAATCATACCGATGCGAAAACAAAAACAAATTACACCAGTGATTCCACTTCATGTGTACATGACTTGGAAAACGTCAGACATGCCACCTTTGATGAAACAAAATTATATAGAATTATGTAGGGCAAATCCAGAATTTCAGTTTCATTTTTACGATGATGCCGCTTGTATTGATTTTATAAAAAAGCATTTTTCAGCAGACGTGCTTCAGGCCTATCATGGATTAATACCGGGAGCGTATAAAGCCGACTTATGGCGTTTATGTGTCTTGTATGTAAACGGTGGCATCTACATGGATATCAAGCTACAATGTATTGGTGGATTTAAATTAATGGACGTGGCAGATAAGGAACACTATGTGTTGGATAGACCGAAAGATTCGGTTCACGTCTATAATGCGTTTATGGTATCTAAAGCAGGAAGTCCTTTTTTAAGAGCGGGTATACATAAAATTGTACAGCATGTGAGAGAAAAATATTATGGAAAATGGATCTTGTCCCCTACAGGACCAGAAATGTTGGGACAACTTTCCGCCCATTTTCCAATCAATATTGATATGGTATACCCCGTGCGTTATAATGATCATATTATGTATGAGAAGACCCTCATTTTAAGAAATTATAGAGGATATAGAGAGGAACAACTCAAAGTACAAACCCATTACAGTGATTTATGGTACAAAAAAAGTATTTATGTATAGTATGACATGTTCTTATAAATACGTTCCTGTCGCGAGTAACTACAATGCCGTCTTTACGTACGGTGGCAACTATACGGCATATAAAAAGAATCGGGTACTCTACAAGCAATATACCTTAGACCATCCAGACAAACCTGTATGTAACACAAGTACACCCAAGGCCAGGTATGCATCGTTTGCATTGAAGCAGGGGATACAATCGGGCTGCATGAATCAACAAATATATTGTGTAGGATGCACGAAAAATGGCGTTCAAATGACTGGATTGGCAAAGAATACCAATCTATGGGTACGATCATAGGTTCTGCTAAAGATCCGTTGAGTAGGGACTCCTACAACCTATCCGGTTGAGCTGGAAGCTCATAAAGATCCGTTGCAGGAGGTGCGGAACCTGGGTTCTGCTAAAAATTGAAACGTAAATAATGGAGTTATTTTATAATGAAATGGAGTGTCCTATCTGCTACACGAACGAGCCCAGCTACGTGATCAACTGCGGGTCTACCGTAGAGCACGCGGTATGCGACACGTGTGAAGTAACGATGCGTATGAAAGAACCAGTGACCAGCAAAGGTCGCATCCTCAAGTGTCCTATGTGCCGAGTACCGGAGAAAGCGCCCGGAAAACGATCTACCTTCTCGTACGAGTACGAATTAACCCAGATGTATAGGGTAGTCCCACCAAGAGTACCAAGGCCAGTACCAAGGCCAGTGCCGGCTCCACTACGTACAGAGGACTGGGCAGCGGTTGCCGAACGCGTACGTCAGCTACCTACCAACATGCAACATCGGCACATATGGATGTATCCACAGCTAGCTCCGTATTTTGATCTACCAGTTCGTCAGCCATTCGCGGCACAAGTCGCTCCAGCAACCCGTGCTGCTATGCGCCCTCCGGCACCTGTGGTCGTAAATGCTTTCTGCCAGAGCGGACGACGGGAAACGGAGGTATGTCAGACACGTAGCAAGACGAAGCGCAAGTGCACTTATTCCGGATGTGACAAGTTCGTATGTCGCAGCTGCCGCCAATGCCTGACGCACTAAATAAAAAGAGGGGTGAAAACCCCCATTTTTTACAGAACCTACGGTTCCGTACCTCCCTTGTAGGGGCTAGCCCCTACGACCCCATCATTTTAATCATTTTAATAACGGGGTCGTAGGGGCTAGCCCCTACTAAAGATCCGTTGCAGGAGGTGCGGAACCTGGGTTCTGCAAAAAGTTGAAACGCAAAATGGGTCTAGACTTGCATAATGACGCACTTTGATTTCCCCTACTTCGTGACACCGACTGGCATTCGGATCAATCACGTTGACTATGCTCTGGAGGGAGACAAAGTGATGGACGCCGACTTACACATTTACACGGTGGACATGGAAAAGATTTCGCGTGGCCCAGACTACTGGGTATGGGAGACGGGCATACCGGAGTTTGAAGAATGGTCGCAGCGGCTCAACAAGTCACCGGATGAATGGGAGATGGACGATACGCCGCAGTACTTGCGGTTGGAGGGGAAGACGTACAAGATCAACAACGCAGACAGGTCATGGCCACTACCGGAATTGTATTACAACTCTGAACTGGTAGGACACATTACGACGGCGACGGACGAGACGGGAGCGACGGAGCGGAGGATACGGTGGCTATAAAATAAAAAGGGGTAAACCCCCATTTTTTGTAGGGGATCGCCCCTATAACCCTGTTGAAGAGTAGGGGATCGCCCCTACAACCCCCGATGAACCTGGAAGGTTCGCTGGAAGCTTCTCCGTACCTCCCTACGACCCCGTTATGGATGTAGGACTTCACCTTATTTTCTGGATTTACGGGATTTTGACTTTCTTGATTTACGTGACTTTCTTGATTTTCTCCTATAACGACCTGCTGTTTGTGGTTGATTCAAATATTCTTGACGAGCTTCATTACGTGAATCCATATATCTTTTATTATTTGCTTCAATTTGTTCAGGTGTAAGAATAGGTCTAGGTGCCATATGTGTCAGTTCATATTTTCCACTTTCTAAATCTTTTATTTCTATACCTCTACCATCTATAAGCCACCATTGTTTCCATTTGGAAATTTTACCATATTTAGGTCTCCCGCCAGGATCAGTAATGAATACCTCATCACCTACATTGAAAAGTTGTGGTTGTCCTTTAGGATCTGTGTACGTAAGAGTGTCCATACTATTACTTGTGAAAATAATCTTTACCATTACTTTTGAACCGGTTCACCGGTACGCCTACGACCCGAAGCTTCCAGCTTCACCGGGTAGGCTACGCCTACAACCAATTATCGGGGTTGTAGGGACTCGCCCCTACTAAAAATACTTTTCTTCTTTACCATCGTGGTTACTTTCTTGGCCGGATACAATAATGCATCATGTATACTTTGCGGTGGTTCTTCCCTTTCCGGTTCTTCTATTCGCTTTAAATGAGACATACATTCTGAAATGTACGTATCAAATGCCATTTGGATAGAACCCGTAAAGGGTTCCTCCAACATTTGTTTGGTCAATTCCAAAATCTTTTCTTTGTACAATGGATCCAATGGTATTCTCTTCTCTCCTACATGAATCCTTTTTTGGATTAAAAAACGTATCGTTGCATCATCCATATTGTTTCCCTCCTTAAATTCTTCTTTTTAAAAACGCATGATAATAAATTCTTCGTAGTCCAATACATTACAATAAAAGGATGGATCTCCTGTAATTTGACGTAGAAGCCGATTCAACATGCGTTCTTCGTGAAATGGTATCAAGGTATAAATGTCAAAGTTTTTACCCCACCTTGCATGATGTTTAAATGTGCCGTTACAAAATTTATAATTTTTACGAAATCCAGTTCTTGCATCTGCACAACGAATAGAATGATATAGTTTGATCGGCACAGGGTGAGTGATCAATAAATAGGGACTTCCTTCCTTTGTATCTTGTATGTCAATACTACGAAACTTCATTTTACTCCTATGCAGTATTCGCGATTCAACTTTTTTGTAGGGGTTTCACCCCTACGACCCCGCAGAACCAAGGTTCCGCACCTCCTTTTTAGGAGCAAGCCCCTAAGACCCCCATTAGTAGCGAATAAGGGAACAGAACCTCCCTAATTAGGCGCTGTCCACAAAAAAATGGGTTCGCCACCCTCTTTTTATTTTAGGATTTTTGTAATCGCATCCGCCTGCCGTACTCCGTCTCCTGTTGTAGAACTGCACGCTCCTGCCGATCCAGTTCCTTCATACGGAGGTACTTATCCATGGTCATACCGCATGAGGCTGCCCGCTCTATTTGTTCCTGTAATTTTTGTAACTGTTGTTTGAGGTCATCTACCTCAGCCTTGTACTTTTCGGCAAGTAGTCGCTGTTTGTCCGCCTCCTCTTTAGCAGCAGAGTAAGTTAAGAGATCCATTGTATGAGAGTAGAGTAGTAAGAGTCGTTTCAATTTTTTAAAGATCCGTTTAGTAGGGGACGACCCCTACAAGGGAGGTAAGCTTCCAGCGAACCTTCCAGGTTCATCGGGGGTCTTAGGGGCTTGCCCCTAAAATTGAAATTGAAAATACTTTTGTTTTTAAAAATGATTTACACGTTGAATGGTGTTTCTTATTCGGTGGCTGCATTTGGTCACCGTGTCATTGTGGAGGATACATGGTTTGACTTGAAAGAAGGAAAAGTCATGGACAATGGACGACACGTTTACACGTTATATCCAGAAACGTTTCGTATAGAATTAGGCGAAGACTATGAGACATGGTACGCTATGGATCAAATGCCGGTAGAATTTGAAGAATGGAAAGCACGAAAAAGCGGAAAAAACATTAAGAACATTATCATTGACGACATCGTGTATCAAGTAGAAGGTGCATCCGCTTTATGGCCACGTCCAAAACTATTCTTGCGGGAGAAACACGTAGGCTACATTCGCGAAGATCAACTTGTTTGGTTCGGTGAAAATGGACGCCCCTATTTACAAAAAGTGGTGAAATAAGATTCTGAAAAAAATTGATTTTTGTATAGTCAGAGTTCATAAAATGCGTTTCTTGTTGAATGGTGAGGAGCATAAAGTGGAAACATACGGGCGATACGTGTTTGTAGACGATACTTTATTTACCATGAATGGAGAGAATTGGAATGAAGTGTATCATCACGGATATCACGTGTACACGCTTCACTTTAAAACGTATACCATGGAAAGGGGGAGTGACTATCAAGCATGGTACGACCAAGATCAGATACCGGTACGTTTAGAAGACTGGATGCATTATAAAGATGGCATATCTACGAAAAATCGGAACATTAAGAACATTATCATTGATGGTACTGTTTATAAAATAGAGGGTGCAACAGGACCGCGACCAAAGCTATACTTGCAGAAACATGTAGGGTACATTCGCGAAGGTAATGTGGAATGGGTTTAACCCCGTTATCCGGTTGAGCTGGAAGCTCATAAAATTGAAACGCATCTGCAAGTATACTTTCATAAAATGTGGCGCACGAAAATCATTGTCCTTCCTACTACGACTCCGGAGGAGGTGCTTCGCGCGTTGCCCTCGGATTTTGAGGGACACGTTACGTTTGACGTACGTGAGGGGAGCCAAGTGTGTATGATTCACCACTATAAATGTGTTAACCTAGAGAAAGTATACAATAATCTCGGAATTGAATTGTGCGGAACTATGCTTCTTCCGCGGTTCCTCTTCAAGTAAAAAAATCGGGGGTCAAACCCCTTTTTTACAGAACCTACGGTTCCGTACCTCCCTTGTAGGGGTACACCCTACGACCCAATCATTTTAATAACGGGGTCGTAGGGGCTAGCCCCTACCACGTAAAATGAGCATCGCCAATCAACTTCTGTACAATTAGATTTACAGCACGACGTTCCATGTTAGCTTGAGGATTAGATACAAATTCATAAAAGAGGTTATGTTTTGAAAATAATATATTGTGTCCTTTCATGGTAAACATTAGATTGTAAATAGAATCATGATTCATACCATTGTAAATACCCTTGTAAACATTACATTGACCATGAATTTTGTATTTTTTACCCACCACCAAATTCGTGTAAGGAACACGTTGAAACATTTTGAAAAGTGTAACGTAAAAACGTTTCAATTTTAGGGACAAGACCCTTCCAGGTTCACCGGGTAGGCGCAGTCTACAAAATATAACGGGTCATAGGAGGTGCGGAACCTGGGTTCTGCAAAGATCCGTTGCAAGCCGGTTGAGCTGGAAGCTCACAAAAAATTGAAACGTATTTCATCTCTACACTTTCATAAACCAACCATGTTTGCCGAGCTTTCCTTCGCAAAGACCATCAACCGCTTCAAGGCCAACAAGGGCGTCAAGCATCGCCGCCCGGTCAAGCACGACGAATCGTGGAAAAAGGCGAAGAACATTGCGCTGCACACTCAGTCACGGAGCGAGAACAAGTACGACGAGGAGACACTTCAACCAGAACGGCATCCATCGCGGTGGGAACTTCATCAGGAGCATCAACGGCAGCGCATGTACCCGCTCGGCGCAGGATGGTAAGCTAAAAAAGGGGCCGGAGGGACACACCCCATTTTTTACAGAACCTACGGTTCCGCGCCTATGGGGTTAGGGGCGTGACCATAAAAGTGAGGTGCGGAGAAGCTTCCAGCTTCAACGGGGTTATAGGGGCAAAGCCCCTATGCCGTAGGTTCTGCTAAAAAATTGATTTGATTTTTCCAACATACCATTACAACATGCGTGCCTACAAAGTGAAGACGTATGAGGATATTGAACGCGATATTGATGTTTACTGCATGATCTTTGGTGTGTTATTTTGTCTTGCGTATTTTACTATACTATTGTCCGGAATATACCTTGTCTGTCACTTGTAGCAGAACCTACCAGGTAAAGTCGTCGTTAATGAGTCGTTTCAAAATCATGGTAAGAGCACGTGATTCCATGGCTTGTTGGATACGTTCTTTTTGAGGAATGAACCGAAAATAAAATTTGCGAGAAAATGCCACATTCAAATAGTTTTGTTTAGAGTAGCAGTGATAAAATACATTCTCAAAATTTTGATTCACAAGATAATTGCCTTTGAAAATGCCAGTATAGTGAGATCGTGAGTATGGTAAATCTTTTATTTTATATTTTGCACCGATCACCAAGTCTTGATAGGCAATTTCTTCAAACATTTTCCAAAAAAGGTAAATTATCATTTCAATTTTTGTAGGGGTACACCCCTACGACCCCGTTATTAGGAGGGTTGTAGGTGCAGCCTACCCGGTGAACCTGGAAGGTTCAAGGGAGGTACGGAGAACCTTCCAGGTTCAACGGGGTTGTAGGGGCTAGCCCCTACTCCTTGGTTCTGCCTACCAGTGAAAGCAATCGTCGCCAATCAATTTCCTTACAATCATATTCACAGAGCGTCTCTCCATTTGCCATTGCGGTTGGTCAGAGACAAATTGATAAAAAGATCGGTGTGGTAAAACAGCATAAATAGTTCCGCGATAGACAAATTCTACTGAATCACCGGTACCTTTATAATAACCAACCCATGTACGATTTCCTGCTTCAATCTTATATTTTGTATCTAGTACGAGCTTGTCTACTTTGATAAACATGTTAAAAAGGATAGGTTATTTTGGATTCAATTTTTAGCAGAACCTGCGGTTCCGCACCTCCCTTATAATTGTAGCTATGCCTTGACAAACTACTTAGAGCTATACGCTTACGACCTAGTATGAAGTTTATTTTATTTATGTTATTTCAGTGTTCAGCTCTTTTTTTAGAACGTCGTCAGATCTTGAAAACAGTGCCTTTGTTAGCAGTACAAAACCAGGATGAAAAATTCTGTAAAGACTGCAAGTTTTTTAAAAAGGATTTTTTTACAGAAACCAAATTTGGTCATTGTACCCATTTTCCATTTGAAACAAGTAATTATTTAGTAGATGGATACAAAGACGACTCACCAGCCAGTTATTATTTTTGTTCTACCGCAAGATCGTCTGACAGAATGTGTGGTCCAGAAGGAAAGTACCACAGTAGGGGCTAGCCCCTACAACCCCGTTATATTATGGGTCATAGGGGCTTGCCCCTATAAATGGGGTCATAGGGGTGTACCCCTACAAAGGAGGTGCGGAACCTTGGTTCTGCAAAAATTGAAACGCTTCTCACACCTACGTACTAAAACCATGGCTAGAGTACGAAGAATCGCACGTCTCTTTGATGAATTCACTCACAACTTACACGGTCAAAGTATCGCCGAGTACTTTCAAATCACACATTCCAAGTATGATTTGAAAAAAGTAGACGATCAAACGTTTGAATTTAAAATATCCTATGAACTATTACCACGATGCGCGTTGGACCTTCCGATTGAATTATCTATAAAAATCGCCGGCTACCTCTACGAACATACCACCATTTACTATCAAATAAAGATTCCTAGTGATTACCCTTTCAAACCACCGGAATGGATCATGCTCACCATTTCACCACCTCAACTCTATAAAGATGCATTATCTGTGCTAAACTATCGTTATTATCATGATTGGTCACCGGCCATTACCATGGAAAAGGATGTATTGAACATGATTGACTGTATTGAATTACTTAGGAATTAAAGAACTGCGTACGTAACTTTTCCATACTTTTATCTGAAAACGTCTTTTTTTTCTTGAAATAACTAAATTGATTGGTTTGAAGCATCACGATTAAAAAGAATAACACGTACATACCACATTCCGTATTACCAAATTGATGCTCTACGGGCGCATTTTGAATCAGAACGTAGCCGGAGTCCTGTCCCTTTACTTTTTCATAAAATTTATAAATATTTTCATGAATTTCTTCTCCCGTAGAATCAAAGTAGTACATCTTTTTAGACGCCACGTCTATGAAGACGGCTACCCAGTGAGTACCAGGTCCATCATGTAGATCCAGGTTAAAGACGACACCTACTTTATTCTTCTTGGTTAACTTGGTAATGTCAAACCGACACAATTCTTCCCATGCACAGGTACCATTTTCACGAAAATAAAAATCAGAGGGAGATGGTCCTATATAAATAAAATGAGGAAACGCTTTTTCGTACTGAATCAATACTTTGGTAATGTCATCGCTAGATAACCATGCGGTTGGATTTTTCTTCCATTCCGCTGGACTTTTGGGAGCAAACCGGTCTATAGGTAACTGTAAAGTATTGGCTAAACAAGACTCTTTTTGACAAGACAATTTCTCCATGAGTTGTTTCCATATTTCAGTAGGAGAATCTACGCGAATCTTTTCACGGTGTGTTTTGTTATATTTACGCTTTAATTGTTTCAAATCACCCGAGGTGTAACACGAATATTTTTTTTTTGTTTTGGAAGGGGCACATACTTCTTGTTTTATTTCTTTCATACTATAGAACAATATAGTATGACAGAACCTACGCATAGGGGCTCACGCCTAACACGTTATGAATATTATGGGGTTGTAGGGGCATGCCCCTACTTAAAATATTATTAATTATGGGGTTGTAGGGGTGTACCCTTACTTAAAATATTATTAATTATGGGGTTGTAGGGGTGTACCCTTACTTAAAATATTATTAATTATGGGGTTGTAGGGGCATGCCCCTACTTAGAAGATCTTTTGCCCGGTAACCAACTCTTGTACAATGAAACCCAGTACGGCAATGGTGGCAAGTCTACCATTATTCAACTCTTTATCCATCAAGTCTACATTGGTACGATCCCAAATACCGAATCCAAAATCACCAGGCTGATACTCCTCCTTGATGGTAAATGGCTTCTCCATAGGATTCTCCCAACCCAACTGCATGGATCGGAACTCACTCATGAACATGAGTGTCAGAATACCACCCTGTACAAAAGGCGACCATGTATCAAACTGATAAATGGCTAACGTATTGGATCCCATCTCAGAAAGAGGTAACAGGATAGATGCAGCCATGGCTAACCGCCCATGCTTCAACTCTGCCTCTCTTATAAAGGAAGGTTGAATGTCCTTGGCAAAGACGGCAGGTGAAAAGATACTATTTTCTGAAATGGGAGCGGTAGGCGGACGAATGATTGGCTTCAAGAAGCGGGTGTCCAAGGCGAGACATACGGGAAGAAAAAAGAAACGCATTAACCCATATCGTAGGTTCTCTTTAAGTAAAATTGAATGTATAATGGAGTGTTTAAAAGAAAATCATGTTCATCTACATACTTCAATTAGAACAGGGAAAATACTATGTTGGTAAAACAAATCAACCATCCTTTCGTATAGAAAAACATTTCCACCGCGAAGGTTCATGTTGGACGAAAAAATATGAGCCACTATCTGTAGTAGAAATAATTCCAAATTGTGATTCATATGATGAAGATAAACATACCATACGTTACATGGAAAAGTATGGAATTCAGAATGTACGTGGTGGAAGTTTTTGTCAAATTAATTTAAGTGATGTTAACCTATCTACATTACACCAAATGATAAATGGCGCTACAGATAAATGTTATATTTGTGGAAAAAGTGATCATTTTGCAAGAGATTGTAAACGAACAAAAGAAAAAGTTAATGGAAATGAAAAATGCGATTGTCCCACATCATTCTTTTCAACCCATAGAAGAAAAAAATGCGCACTCACTACTTTACTTACTTATTTGGAAGAAGAAGATGATATTGAGAAATTAAAATTATGGGGTCATAGAGACTAGCCCTTACACAGGAGGTGCGGAGAACCTTCCAGGTTCAACGGGGTTGTAGGGGCTAGCCCCTACTCCTGGGTTCTGCTACAGATCCGTTGCGAATCTTCCAGCTTCACCGGGTAGGCTACGCCTACAACCAATTATATCGGGGTCGTAGGGGTGTACCCCTACAAAGATCCGTTGCAGAGCGGAAGCTCACAAAAAATTGAAATGCTTTTTTCTGTAGAGATTGTATAAAAGATGATTGCTCCTGTGTTCGCTCGCCAGTGTGCTGATATTGAGGCCTTCGTGTCATCCCATGGCGTGGATGATTACAAGCGCGCGTTTCGCCCAACTGCGACCATTGAGGAGCTGCTACAAGATGCCCGCATTGCGCGCGGGAATGCCGATTACGAGATGGATTTTGGCACGGGAGTTACAGAGGAGCATCGGTGCGCCTACATTGCGCAGTGGGGCGTCGCCCAGTACAAAGATTGGTTCGCGCGGGACAGCGATTATCTCACGATCGTACAGAACCCCAAGTTTGCGGCGGCTCAACAGCGTTTCCTGGATAAACCAATTCCAGAAGTAGAGCCGGGGATTCGTTCGGCACGATACGTGGAGGATCCGTTTCATCGCGGCATGCGGGACATCAAGGGCGACGCTATTCCAGAACCACCGGTGGACGTTGGCAAGGACGATTTCTACGACACGACGTACGAGCTCTACATTCAAGACAACGGCATCCTCAACTACATGCTCTACGTGAACAGCCCGCTACCCCTGGAGACTCTTCTGCGCTACCCGAACGTGGCATTTTGGCAACGGACCTACATTCGCAAGTTGGACTACGACGATAAAATAGAAAATGTATAAAAAAAACGGGTGGAGGCGAACCACCCCTTTTTTTAAAAAATTGAAACCCGTTTTTATAAGAAAATGTATCATGGATCATAGACATCTTACCTTTTTGAAGCGCCATGGTGAGGACACGTATAACAGTTACTTTAATCGTGACAAAAAGAAAACAATCTTACCTTTACCGGGATTGGCAAGTATACAGTTGGATGACCCGTTTCTACTACCATTTCGTCAAAAATATGATCCCTTTCTCTATGAATATCGTGATGGCGATCATGCAGTACCAAGGCCACCAGAAAATGAAAAAATAGCAGAGGAGCCTGATCCATCTCACTACAAAAATGTATCCTTGGAGTATATTCGGGAGCATGGTGCGCTTGAATTTATATTGGAATCAGAGTATGCACATAGTTTGATTTCACTCTTTCACTATAGTAAACCAAGTGAGTATCAAATGGAGTATTTAAAAAAACTTATCAAAGAAGGGAGATTGACACAAAAAGTATTTAGGATTTCTTAGGTTTTAGTTTTAATTGACCGCATGGTCCACAGTGATCTTCATTAGACCAGTCAATTTTATGTTTTGTTTTTGTGATACATTCATTGGACCATCTTCCCAATGGTTTTGGAATTTCTTTTTTTAACCATTGTTTTACAAGTAAAAAAAAGTTCATACTAAATAAATGTTACACCCTTTAACCTTTAACAGAAAATAAAATTATAATTTATGAGTGAATCACTTTTACGTTCTTTTGCTGGAACAAGTGGGATATATCCGCAGGCTAGTGTAGTGTATCAAAGTGGAATATTGTATGGAACTGCATCTACTGGTGGTAGTGGTGGCTATGGAACATTGTTTAGTTATAATGTATCAACAAATACGTTGACTACTTTACATTCTTTTACTTATCCTCCTTTTACTAATGGGAAACAACCTCAGGCTAGTGTAATTTATCAAGGTGGAATATTATATGGAACTACAACTGCTGGTGGTACTAGTAATAAAGGAACATTATTTAAGTATGACTTAACATCAAGTACTTTATCTAATGTACATATTTTTTCTGGAACCGATGGGTCGCAGCCTCAGAATAGTGTCATTTATGAAAGTGGAATATTATATGGAACAACATTTAATGGTGGTACTTATGATAAAGGAACATTGTTTAGTTATAACTTAACATCCAATACTTTGACTATTTTATATTCTTTTGCTGGAACCGATGGTTCATATCCTGAGGCAGGTGTCATTTATGAAAGTGGAATATTATATGGAAATACAAGAACTGGTGGTAGTAGTAATGTAGGAACATTGTTTAGTTATAACTTAACATCCAATACTTTGACTATTTTATATTCTTTTGCTGGAACCGATGGTTCATATCCTAAAGCTGAGGTCATTTATGAAAGTGGAATATTATATGGAACTACATCTACTGGTGGTAGTAGTAATGTAGGAGCATTGTTTAGTTATGACTTGACATCAAGTACTTTGACTAATTTACATTCTTTTACTGGAATTGGAACCGATGGGAAAAATCCTCTGGCGAGTGTCATTTATCAAGGTGGAATATTATATGGAACTACATCTACTGGTGGTAGTAGTAATTTAGGAACATTGTTTAGTTATGACTTAACATCAAATACTTTAACTACCTTTTATTCTTTTACTGGACAACCAACCGATGGATCACAGCCTTATGCTGGTGTCATTTACCAAAGTGGAATATTATATGGAACAACATATAGTGGTGGTAGTAATAATCAAGGGTCATTGTTTAGTTATGAAATTACACCTAGACCTGTACCTATATCTAATATTTGCTTTTCTGCTGGAACACTTATCACTACAGATCAAGGAGAAATTAGTATTGAGAAAATAATTCCGTTTGAAAATACTATTCATAATAAAAAAATAAAAGCTATCACAAAAACGGTTTCACAAGATACTTATTTAGTATGCTTTGATAAGAATGCGTTAGGAAAGAATTATCCTAATAAAAAAACAATCCTAAGCAAAAATCATAAAATAGTTTATAAAGGAACCATGATAGAAGCATACAAGTTTTTGGGTATTGAAAAAGTGCAAAAGGTGGATTATAATCAAGAAATACTTTATAATGTATTAATGGAACAATACGAAACAATAAATGTACACAATATTATGTGTGAGACGTTACATCCAAATAATATAATAGCAAAGTTATACAATAGTAATTATGGAGAGGACTATAAAAATAAGATAATATGTATAATGAATGAAAGTATAAATAAAAATGATAAAATATCTTATGCAAAAATTGTGAAACACATAAATAATTTTATGAAAAGACCACTTTTATTTATCAAAAGTTAAGCTTAGATGAGCAATTGATTACTCGGATAGAGTCTCTTTTATAAAGCGATTCATGCGAAAAGAGGAATCACAACTTACATAGTCATCCAAGGAACAATCCGAATCAAGATATCGTTGTTCCAAAACGGATGAACGAAGAGTGAGATGCCAGAACCAGTGATCGTGGTAATAAAGTTTAA
>Ga0214919_10001268_pt1 | contig 41807 bp, 67 predicted proteins | sample LL1503_MetaG_FD_177994 | JGI IMG/M metagenome (GOLD analysis project Ga0214919, IMG submission 177994) | Freshwater microbial communities from Lake Lanier, Atlanta, Georgia, United States - LL-1503 | ecosystem: Environmental > Aquatic > Freshwater > Lake | place: USA: Georgia | collected... | reverse complement strand
AAATGAAATTGAGGAAACAGGCTTAGCGTTAAGTTCATTCAACGATGCTTAGCAATAGCGGTAATAGCCGTAAGCATTGTTGTTGCTTCACCTGCAATTGCACAGAGTCCAAAAATTGATATCACGACTCCGTACCAAGCAAAGGCACATGCCAAAATACAGATGCATTCATACGGCTGGAAAGCCGCCGCTGAATGGTCATGCCTTGATGCGCTTTGGACGAAGGAATCAAATTGGAGACCAGCCGCCAAGAACAAAACCGCTGTAATCCAGACCAGAGGCGGTAAGAGGGTCAAACTGTATGCGGGTGGTATACCTCAAATTCTTGGTCTAAATCCGTCTATCGGCGTTCCAGCCCAAATCCAAAGGGGGTTCATCTATATCAAAAGTCGCTATGGGTCACCATGCGCCGCTATGCGCTGGTGGAGCCGCCACAATTGGTACTAAAAAGTTATAAACCCGTTATAAAAGAAATGCCGAATCTACCCACAAACGGGTCAAATCAATATATGGTTGTACCTATCAGCATACGGGCTGGTACTAACAAGGAGGCAAAAATGGCACAAATCGAAATCACATGGAAAGCATTTGGTAACAAGCCAGAGCGCAATCGTTTCATTTCATCAGTAACATTCGAAACCGAATTCGATATCACAGATGCGAATCGCAACGAATTCTTTAATGTTGTTTATAGCAATACAAATTGTTACAGCGGAAATCTTTGGAAGGTTATCGAACCACTACTTTCACCAACTCGCACACACACTTCACTTTCAATCGGTGATGAAATCAAGGTTGATGGAATTGCTTACATCATCTCAGATTGCGGATTCATTAAAATTGAAGATGCGGAAATCAAGATGTTCGGCGATGCAATCTTCTCGGTAACAGAGAAGGTAGGTGCTTAATATGGCAAGTAATGTAGTCAAAAAACTCCAAATTGAATTAGACGGACATAGTTTTGCAGACCTTGCTGGCATGATTGAAGAAAAAGTTATTGAAAAGATTCAAGAACTTATTGAAACTGAGTGTTCACAACTACAAAATATGGGAGAAGATGGCAATACAGAACTCTCACTAGAAGATACTGATGTTTCAATAACAGGTGACGGCGTAGAAGCCAACATTTACTTTAATCGCGAGTCAGGCAAATTTGCGGCAACAAGTGATGTGGAAGATGAAGTCATACGCCTTTTACAAAATCAAGAAATTCAAGTGTCCTTCAACTTCTCTCTTGTGATTTAGGAAGGTAGGTGCATAATGAGCGATACAACTTACAACGGCTGGAAAAATAAAGACACATGGAATGTGTCAATGTGGCTTAACAATGATGAATTACTTTATCGCAAGGCGGTAGGATTTATGCAAGACAATCCTGATAAGGACAATCCTTACATTGGCTTTATTCTAGGTATGTACATGACCAATATGGTCACCCCTGATGCTGTTGAATACATGTCAGACAAATTGGACTATCCTGCGCTTAACGACATGATGCGGGAATTGGTAGAATAAGTTTGCCGTGAGCCGTAATCTCGCGGCAAAAGTTAGGCGTCACACTACCTAACTGATGGAAGGTTGGGGAACTTCCCATCATTGCAAGACCCGCCAATGATTTGCCTCTTGGCGGGTTTTGCTTTGTCTGCGGTATCCTTACAACATGACCACAATCGCCGCCATTCAAGGAGACGGCTGGGCTGTTATCGCAGGTGATTCACAGTCCTCGGATGGTGATGGGTTCGCTATCAATATTCCGACAGGCAAAATCTTTAGGAACAATGAACTAATTATTGCTGGTGCTGGTCAGGTTCGCGGCATCAATCTATTAGAGCATGGATGGGATGCACCAGCGGTCAAGTTAAAGAACATAGATAAATATGTGACCAGCATTTTAGTGCCGTCCATCCGCAAGTGCTTTAACATGGCGGATTATGAATACAAACGAGATGGCGAGTCAGTAGAAAATGACAATATCTTTATCGTCTGCATCCAACATCAAATCTATAGAATTGAATCCGACTATTCTTGGGAACGAAGCGCAGAAAATATCTATGTCGCTGGGTCAGGGGAACGATTTGCTCTTGGTGCATTGGAAGCCTTAAATGCTGGTAATGTAGAGACCGTGACTCAGGCTAAGAATTATCTACGCAAAGCCATAAAAATTGCATCCAAATATGATGCGTACTCAGGTGGAGATATCAAGTTTGTAGTATCCACATGAAGCAAGACATTGTGGATAAAGTCTTAGCAAGGGCAGGTAATTATTGCGAAGCCTGTGGATTATCTTGTGGAGACTTTGCGCTTCATCATAGAAAATTAAAGTCGCAGGGCGGTAAAGATGAAGTATGCAACCTGATAGCGGTGCATCATAAATGCCATAACCTAGGAACATACTCTATCCACATGCGCCCTAAGGTGGCAATAGAACGAGGGCAGATTTGTCCAAGTTGGGCGAGTCCTTCCAAGTTTCCTCTTACACTTTCGGATGATAGTAAGGTATTGTTGGACAACGAAGGCTCATACATATACATGAAAGAAGGCTCAGATGGCGAAGATAGAGGTAGTAGGTAATGCAGGTGGAGACGCTGAACTAAAATATATTAAAGGAAGCAAGGGCGATTTTGCTATTGCTAATCTTTCATTGGCTGAATCACCAAGAGAGTTTAAGAATGGTGAATGGGTTACAGGGGAAACAGTTTGGTGGAAAGTAAGTGCGACTGGCGAACTTGCAGAATGGTTGGCAGATACACCACTTAAAGGCATTAAGTTAATTGTTCAAGGTGAGTTAAAAGCATTTGAATTCACAGGACGAGACGGCAACTTAAAACAAGGATTTGAGATTCGCGCCAAGATGATTGGTGTTGTAGGCACATTAAAGCGCAAGTCTCAGCCTGAAAAACAAACACAGGGAGACGAATGGCCATTTTAATCTCATCGGAAGAAGTATGTGAGTTGTTAGGTATTAAAGCCAACAACTTACATCAGATAGAACACCGCAAACAATTAAAGTGGGCGGAAAAGAAGGGCAAGCGGGTGTATTACAACCGCGAAGAAGTTGAAGCGTTAAAAGCAAAGCGAGATGCCAAAGGCAAATGAAATGCGCTTTATGCCGCAGGGCAACTAAACGCTCACTATGTCCTTCGTGCTGGGAACACTCATTGGATAGGATTAAATCTTTTCCGTCAAAGTACAACCAACTTGAAGATGAGATGCTTCCTACACAGGGATATGGTGAGCGTGTGGGCGGTTCTAAGACACCGCCAATACCAGTTAGGGTGGAAACCTTACACTTGCGTACTGGCGGTATCAGCAAACCTTTATTTGCGCATGAAGCAAAGATTAGAATTGAACAACAACACACCCGTATTACTTTTAGAGGTGAAGAATATAATCGCATTACAGTAACCTGCAAATACTTAACTGCACAAGCGGAATGGATTTTTTCTACTTACCAAGATGTTGCACAACTCGCCGCAGATGTTGATTCCATAAACAAGCAAATCAACACAGTTTTAGGATATCGTAGTGACCTAATGACGATAGGCACTTGCCCATCAGTAGACGAAAAGGGGGAAACCTGTGGCAATAAGTTACAAGTCAATCCCACCACGCTCACAAGTTTTGGCGATATTAAATGCCGAGCGTGTGGCACTATTTGGTCTAGTGAAAAATGGCGATTGCTAGGGCGTGTACTAAGTGCTAACTCTGCTAGAAGCGACCAAGATATTTAAGGTCTCGGTTCCAACCATGTACCGCTGGATAAAGTCGTACAACATCCCGTACAAGGTTATAGGTGGCAAGAAATACTACGACATAGACACTTTACAAAATGCTTACGAAAAGCGACACAGTAAGAATAAGATGTGATAATGTACGCAGTATATTGGAATTCGTCTAGCCCGTTTAGGCTTGAATTATGCAAATAGTTCTACATGAACTCACAGTCGAAGATATAGATGAAGCGTTGGAATACCTGCGCTTATCTTTACAAGACTATTACGGGCATAGATTGACTCATCAGCAACGAGAGTTTTACCTTTCAAGCGTTGATGATTTGTTAGATGCTAGGCTTACGCTTGCTGGGGGGCAAAGTGGAAATCAAATCCGTACCGATTAGTGGTCTTGCGTATGACCCTAACAATGCGCGTAAGCACTCGCCACAAAACTTAAAAGCAATTGCGTCATCATTGGAAAAGTTTGGACAACGCAAGCCTATTGTTGTTCATAATGGCGTAATCATTGCAGGTAATGGAACTATTGAAGCCGCTAAATCTTTGGGCTGGACGGAAATCACAATAACTGAAGTTCCTAGTGACTGGGATATTGCTACCGCTAAGGCATTTGCTATTGCAGACAATCGCACCGCTGAATTAGCCGAGTGGGATACGCCTGTTCTTGTCTCTCAATTACTAGAGATGGAAGATGAAGGCTGGGACTTAAAAGATTTTGGCTTTGATGATGGCATTATGGATTCGCTACAAAAAGAAATTAACAACTCAGCAGGACTGCAACAAGAGTATTCAAACAAAATGAATATCCCGCAGTATGAAATTGTTGGAGAAGAACCACCCCTCACGGAGTTATACAACGCATCAAAGGCTGATAACTTAAAGCAACAAATTGACGAAGCGCATTTACCAAGCGACATAAAAGAATTTCTATTGATAGCCGCTAACCGCCATGTTCAATTTGATTACAGACAGATTGCTGAATTCTATCCGCACCAGTCTCCTGAAATCCAAAGGCTAATGGAAGAATCCGCGTTGGTTATCATTGATGCTGACGATGCCATTCGCAATGGATACGCAAACTTTTTAACAACCATTACCGACCTTGAAGCGTTGGATGGTAATGACTAGAAAGTTTGCCATCTTTATTTTAACTCATGGCAGACCAGATAACATAAAGACTTTAAACATGTTGCAACGAAGCGGATGGACTGGCAAGACTTACATTGTTATTGATGATGAAGATGTAAGAGCAGACGAGTATTTTGAGCGTTATGGTGACATGGTATTGCAATTCAATAAGAAGGAAATTGCAGACCAAATAGATGATGCCGATACATCAGGTGACCGCAGAGCAATTATTTATGCGCGTCACGCATCACAGCACATGGCAAAAGCACTTGGGTTGGACTATATGTTGCAACTTGATGATGACTATGCAGATTTAAGATACCGCTTTATAAAGAAGGGCGTATTGACCTCGTTTAGAGTTAAGGATTTTGACTCGCTGGCTGAGGCTACGCTGCAATTCTTGGATGATACTAACTCGCTGACAGTAGCGTTCGGTCAAGGCGGAGACATGATTGGTGGGATTAACAGCCCAAACTATAAGCGCGGACTACAACGCAAGGCTATGAATAGTTTTTTTCTGCGTACTGACAAGTATGTGGACTTTAAAGGCAAGATAAATGATGATGTTAATTTGTATGTAGTCTATGGTGCGCAAGGCGAACTTATATTTACCTCGTTTCATGTTAATGTGCTACAAATGGCAACGCAAGCAAATCAAGGCGGTATGACCGAACTCTATTTAGAGGAAGGTACTTATGCCAAAAGTTTCTACTCGGTAATGATGGCACCATCTTGTGTCAAGATTTACCCTATGGGTACTGCAAATAGGCGTTTGCACCATAAAGTAGATTGGCGTTACGCTGTACCAAAGATAATCAATCAAAAATATCGGAAGGCAATAGTATGATTGTAGGAGTAACAGGCGGAGCAGGATTTATTGGCTCATGGATTTGCGAAGAACTTGAAGCGCGAGGACACACGCCGTATGTGTTAGACCACAAAGGTCGCTTGGAACATGGCTTGCTTGGTGATGTACGCGATATGACTATCGTTATGGAAATGGCGGCACATGTAGATGCCATCATCCACTTAGCCGCTGTGCTTGGTACTACCGAGACCATTGATGCGCCACACGCCGCCGCTGAAACTAACATCATGGGTACGCTTAATGTATTTGAAGCCGCATCCCGTTATGACTTACCAATAGTTTTTGCCGCAGTTGGTAATGCCAATATTGCGCGAGGTACTTATTGCATTACTAAATCTTGCGGTGAGCGATTTGTTGCTATGTACCGAGAAGATAGAGGATTAAAGATTACATCTGTGCGACCAATGAACGCGTATGGTCCACGCCAGTCTGCGCCAACACCTTACGGCTCTGCAAAGGTTCGCAAGATTGTGCCATCATTTATTACATCTGCTTTGTCAGGTGATGCAATGCGCCTATATGGTGGCGGTACTCAGTACAGCGACACAGTATGGGTAGGAGATGTTGCTAAAGTATTTGTTACCGCACTTGAAGAAGCGGTAAAGGGAAATGTGCCTAATCATCCAATTGATGTAGGTAACGCAACACCTTACACAGTATTAGATGTGGCACAAGAAATCCAAAAGCACATTCCAAGTGCCGTGATTGATAATGTGCCAATGCGTACAGGCGAACCACATGGTGGTGCTATACAAACTCCTGATGACCTTAAAGCAATTGTTGATGCAGTTGCACAGGTTAATCCTAAGTTAAGTCGCATTGACATCCAAAGAGTTACAAGAGAATTAGGCACAGTCGTATCGGCTGACCCTGATACCTTACGCGCAATTGGTATGGACATTAAAGACTTTAAGCCACTTTCAGAAGGCATTAAATTAACTATTGACTGGTTCAAGGATAACGAAGGTGTTACTTGGAACAAGCCTGTGACTGGTAAGTAATCTATCCATGCCAAATCACAATGCAGCGGTACCCAGTCCTGAACTGGTAGATAAAGAAATACGAGTATTAGAACTACGCCGTGTTGGACTAACATGGAGCCGTATCGCTGAGGAAGTTGGCTACGCTGACCACACAGGTGCTTATGCGGCTTATAAGCGGGCAATAAAGCGCACAATGCAACAGCCCGCGGATGAACTAAGGGCACAAGAATTAGACCGCGTAGACCGCTTACAAGTGGCTATATGGCCTTCTGCTATGAAAGGTGATACTAGGGCTATTCTAACAATCGTTCGTTTAATGGAACGGCGCGCTAAACTAACTGGGTTAGATATGCCAATTAAAATTGAGCAGGATATAACTACATGGGATGGCGGCGATTCAATTGATAGAGCAGTTAGAGACCTTGCCGCATTACTCACCTCACACGATGCAACTGGCACAGGCGAGAGTGCAATGGCAGAACATATCAGCGAGACCAAACCAGTTACCACCGACAACGAGTTGGAGAACTTGGTTAATTCTCTCGGGTCGCGGATGGGGCAAGACTCGGACGGGCGCGGAATGGATAGTTTGGCAAGCGATAACGAAACCGAAAACACGCTGGGCGGTAGTAGCACCAACTAGCGCAGATGTGATTGATACCTGCTTTGAAGGTGAATCAGGCATCATTAGTATCTTGTCGCGTTATGGCATATATGATGAAAATGACTGGAACAAGTCACGCAGTAGTTACATGCTTCCTAATGGAAGTCGCATTAAAGGATTTAGTGCCGAGAAACCTGACCGCTTGCGTGGACCGCAACATCATGGTGCTTGGTGTGATGAGTTAGCGGCTTGGGCTACACCTGAAACATTTGACCAGTTACAATTTGGTTTGCGTTTAGGTGAGAATCCACAAGTTATAGTTACAACAACTCCACGACCAACTAAGATTGTCAAGGAGATATTAAAAGACCCCGAGACAACTATTACTCGCGGTAGCACTTACGAGAACAAAGATAACTTAGCGGCTAGTACGCTTGTTACCTTACAGAATAAGTATGAGAATACTCGGTTAGGTAGACAAGAACTATTTGGTGAAGTCCTTGACGATAATCCCGGGGCTTTATGGACACGCGCTGGCATAGATGCCGCACGAATTAAGATTGATTCACTACCGCCTATGACACGAGTTGTTGTTGGTGTAGACCCCGCTGTAACTAATAACGAGGACAGCGACCATACGGGTATTGTTACTTGCGGAATGACCGCTGATGGACATTATTATGTTTTGGCAGATAACACGATTAAGGCTAGCCCACAAGAATGGGCTACTGTCGCTGTTAATGCTTACGAAAAGCACAAGGCAGACCGCATAGTTGCTGAAACAAACAACGGCGGAGATTTAGTTATCCACTTATTGCAACAAGTTAAACCAACAGTTGCTACAAAGAAGGTTACGGCTACACGCGGTAAGCAATTACGCGCTGAGCCTATTGCGGCTTTATACGAACAAGGGCGCGTACATCATGTAGGTTATTTTGGTGACCTAGAAGATGAGATGTGTGAGTACGAACCCGGGGTTACAACAGATAGCCCTGACAGAATGGACGCGTTAGTGTGGGCGCTAACCGAATTGAGTGAAGGCTCTGCGGCGATAAACTTCCTATCGGCGCTTGCAGTATTTTGCCCTAACTGTAAAATGCCAGCACCACGACAGACCAAGATATGCCCTAGATGTAATACTTCAATTGGAGAAACCCATGCCAGCACAGTCAATAAGTCAGACTCCTGACCCGCTTAACATTACTGTTCGCCAAAACCAAGAGTGGGCAATTAACTTTAGTTACCAAGATGAAAATGGTGCGGCTATCTCATTGGCTGGATATACACCTATTTTGCAATTTCGCACATCTGCGTTGGCTAGAACAACTGTATTGTCATTGACTGTTGGTAGTGGAATTACATTTAATGCGACAACAAAACCACAGGTGCAAATTGATACAGGCATCACAACGCCACCGGGAAAATATGAGTGGGACTTAAAATGCACACCAGCAAATGGTGAAGCAATTTACTTAGGTCGCGGGATTGTGCAAGTAGACGCTGAGGTATCTCGCTAATGGCTGATGAGATAATTGTAACCCCTGTTGTTGCAGACATTATTGTTAGTGCCGCAGGTTCTCGTGGTATCCAAGGAACACAAGGAGTACAAGGCAGACAAGGTACTCAGGGCGTTCAAGGAACAACTGGTATTCAAGGTGCTGTTGGTATTCAAGGCACACAGGGCGTTCAGGGATTGCAGGGTGTTCAGGGAACACAAGGCGTTCAGGGAACTCAAGGTATACAGGGTGCACAAGGCTTGCAAGGAGTACAAGGAACTCAGGGTGTGCAAGGCACTCAGGGAATTACTGGCTCACAAGGAACGCAAGGCGTCCAAGGTGTGCAAGGTCGTACTGGGTCGCAAGGAACAACTGGCACACAAGGATTAACAGGAACCCAAGGCGCGACTGGTGCACAAGGTCTTGTAGGTGCTCAGGGTCAAACTGGCTTACAAGGATTAACTGGTATTCAGGGCGCAATTGGTGCGCAAGGTGCTTTTGGTGCGCAAGGACAAGTTGGTTCACAAGGCGTAACAGGTATCCAAGGTTCCGAAGGTCTGCAAGGATTAATTGGCGCACAGGGAACAATCGGCAGCCAAGGAACACAAGGTTTAACTGGTGTTCAAGGAAGTTTTGGTACACAAGGCACAACAGGTACAGGTTCACAAGGAATCACGGGTAGCCAAGGCGTAAGCGGTATTCAAGGTGTTCAAGGTGTTACAGGCGCAAGCGGTACATCATCATCTATTTTTGAATATAACGCTCGAACCAATTCACAAACCCCACCGCCTAATTCTGGGGATATTAAATGGGATAATGTAGTTCAAATTCTTGCAACAAACATTTATGTATCTCACCTTACAGTTGGAAATGTAGATATAGATGTGTTGTTAGCCAATATTAAAAATGGCGATATTTTCTTTATTCAAGATAAAAATAATTCTGCTAATTATCAAGAATGGCAAGTAAGCGGTACACCTACAACTGTTGCTAATGATTATTGGACTTATCCCGCAACGCTTTTATCATCAGGCGGCGTAGGCACAACAGGTTTCACAAACGGGCATAACATTTCTTTAATTACACAAAGCGTTGGCGTACAAGGTACAACTGGTGCGCAGGGTATTATCGGCGCGCAAGGTACAACAGGATTACAAGGGCTTACAGGCATCCAAGGCGTTGCTGGTAATCAAGGCACGACAGGTAGCCAAGGTGTTCAAGGCACAGTTGGTAGTCAAGGTGCAAGCGGAATTCAAGGTGCAGACGGAGCACAAGGCACAATTGGTTTGCAAGGATTTACTGGTGCACAAGGCGCAAATGGAACACAAGGCATACAAGGACTAACTGGATTACAAGGAACAACTGGTGCAACAGGTTCGCAAGGACTTAATGGCACACAGGGAACAACAGGCGCACAAGGTTTAATCGGATTGCAGGGTACAACTGGCAGTCAAGGAACAAACGGCACACAAGGTACTCAGGGTCTAATTGGCTTACAGGGTGTCACAGGTAGCCAAGGACTTACAGGTATTCAAGGTTCTACAGGTACTCAGGGCTTAACTGGCGCACAAGGTACGACTGGTTCACAAGGAACAACAGGACTTCAAGGAACTACTGGTGGGTTCTCATTTGCGTTAGGTACTGGCGTACAGACTTTCTTAACTACCCCCTCCTCTACTAATTTAGCCACAGCCGTTACAGACGAGACTGGTTCTGGAGCATTAGTATTTGCTAATACTCCTACGCTTGTTACGCCAGTACTAGGTGCTGCAACTGCTACAACAATTAACGCTATGGTTGTTGGACCTGGAGCAGGTGCTATTTCAAGCAACGTTGGCGTAGGTCCTGGAGTTCTTGCTGCTAATACAACTGGTGCTAGCAATGTAGCAATAGGCTCGGCCGCTCTTGCTCTTAATACAATAGGTGATGGCAATGTGGCTATTGGTCTTAACGCAATGGATGCTAATACTACTGGTGCAAGAAATACATCAGTTGGTACTAATTCATTAGGTGCAAACACAACAGGCGCTGATAACACAGCCGTTGGTCATAGAGCATTATTTGAAAACACAATAGGAGTTAACAACATTGCTGTTGGTCGTCTTGCAATGCAAAACAATACTACAGGTAATGATAACACTGCTGTTGGTTATAATGCCCTTGCTGCCAACACAACAGGTATACAAAACGTAGCAATTGGTTCTTATGCTCTAGATGCGAATACAACTGGTTCTAATAACGTTTCTATTGGTGTTAACTCTCTTACTTCTAATACTATTGGATATAATAATACTGGCGTGGGTTTAGGCACATTACAGTCAAATACTACAGGACTTGAAAATGTTGCTGTTGGGTATGCTGCGCTTAATGTAAACACAACTGGACTTCGAAACGTAGCAGTTGGTACTAGCGCTCTTGCTGGAAATACAATAGGTTATGAAAATGTAGCAATTGGACATGTTGCATTAGCAGCAAACACAACAGGTATACAAAACGTAGCCATTGGTTCATACGCACTTGATGCAAATACAATAGGATATGCAAATGTTGCTGTTGGCATAGGCGCGCTAGGTGCAAATACAACAAACGCTGGAGTTACAGCAGTTGGTTTTAATTCCCAAGCATTAAGCACTACGGGAGCAGAAAATAGTTCTTTAGGTTATGGAACTTTACAAAATAATACAGCAGGTTCTGCAAACGTTGCTATAGGTAACTTAGCACTTGGTGCCAATACAACTGGTATTAACAACACAGCAGTTGGCGCATATGCACTTGATGCTAACACTATTGGCTCATACAACGTTGCTATTGGCAGCAACTCTTTAGGTGCTAACACTACTGGTGAAAACAACATAGCAATTGGTGTTAATGCAATGCTTGTCAATACAACTGGTTCAGCCAATACTGCGGTGGGTATCTTTGCTCTTGATGCTAATACTGTTGGCTATAACAATATTGCTGTTGGATATGGCGCTTTAACCACCAACACAACAGGTTATGAAAATACTGCAATTGGAATTAACGCACTTCAACTTAATACAACAGGTTATTGGAATACCGCAGTTGGTGTAGGTGCTTTAGCAAATAACACCGTTGTCGGTAATACCGCTATGGGTCGTATTGCCCTTACATTAAATACTACTGGAGTAGACAACACTGCTATTGGTTTTCAATCAATGTACACCAATACAATTGGTCAAGGAAATACGGCACTTGGTTCTCAAACTTTACAATTAAATACTACTGGAACTAACAACATTGCTATTGGTGCATATGCATTACAAAATAATACTACTGCTACAGATAATACTGCAGTTGGCAAAAGTGCTTTGGCTTCAAATACAATTGGTGTTAACAACGTAGCAATTGGTAATACTGCTTTATATAGCAACACTACTGGTTATACTAACACTGCAGTAGGGTATCAAGCATTGTATGCTAATACTATTGGAATTAACAATGTTGCGCTTGGTACTAATGCATTAAGGTATAATACTATTGGTTCAACTAATGTTGCAATTGGTTCTCCTTCATTGTTTGTTAATACAACTGGTACTGATAACACAGCAGTTGGTTATCAATCACTTAATGGTAATACTACTGGTGTACGAAATACTGCTGTTGGACAAAATGCGCTTGCTGCTAATACAATTGGTGCAAATCTTGTTGCAATTGGTTCAACTGCACTTGCATCAAATACAATTGGTAATAACAATGTTGCTGTTGGACATCAAGCATTACTTTCTAATACTACTGGTTATGAAAATGTTGCTGTTGGAAAAGATGCTCTTGTATACAATACAATAGGTGTCTACAATATTGCTGTTGGTTCATACGCTCTTGATGCTAACACTACTGGACAATATAATACCGCTGTTGGACATAGTGCATTAGGCGCTAACACTACTGGACAATATAATGTGGGTGTTGGTCTTAACTCAGGTAATGCTGTAACAACAGGAAACGGAAACACTTTTGTAGGTAATGATGCTGGTTCTGACATTACAACTGGTGGCAACAATATGTTGCTTGGAAACTCAACTCGTGCCACCTCTGTAACTGTTTCTAATCAAATTACTCTTGGCAACTCGTCTATCGCAACTCTTCGCTGCCAAGTTACATCTATTACTGCGCTATCAGATTCTCGTGATAAGACAAACATTGAATCAATCCCAGTTGGATTAGACTTCATTAACAAGTTACACCCAGTAACATTTACTTGGAATATGCGTGATGGTGGTAAGGTCGGCGTTAAGGATACAGGCTTTATTGCTCAGGAATTGATGGCAGCAGAGGATGAAGCAGAACTTGCTGAGTACTTACAATTGACATACCGCGATAATCCAGAAAAACTAGAAGCAACTCAGGGTAGATTAATCCCTATATTGGTCAAGGCAGTACAAGAACTTTCAGCAAAGGTCGCTGAACTAGAAGCAAAGGTAAACTAATGTCACATACAGACAATGCGGTAAAGACAATCACCAAGGCTATTCCTACAGTAGACCTTGATGGCAATGTAATTAAGTGGGATGTAGAGGTTGAATATTCACTTAATGACTATGTATCTAAGTTCAGCAAAACCGTAGACGTTGAAGCGTCAAAGAAGCCGTCAGATTTTACCAAAATTGAATTATGGGAACTGGTCAATGAAGCCCACCTTGATGCAGTTTATGAATCACAATATGTATCAACACAACTTCCGGTAGAGGCTACCGAAGTTAAAGTTGATGAATTTGATGTAGACTCACTCAAATAATTAGGCGGGAAGGCGTTATGAAAAAGGTACTAATAGCAACACCATCGTATGACGGAAAACTAGATGTTTGGTATGTCAATTCTTTGACCAATACAATCATTCTAGGATTACAAAATGACATAGAATTTCGTGCTGTATTTATGTCTTATGATGCACTCATTCAGCGTTCACGCAATGACCTTTTGGCCATAGCGGTTGAAAATGAATTTGATGGCATTTTATGGATTGACGCAGATATGGAATGGCACCCACAATGGGCTGTTGATTCTGTTTTATCGGGTGAGGATGCTTATGGGTTGCCAGTAATTAAAAAGTCAATTGCTGATGAATCCTATAATGTTAAGTGCAAGCCTGAAAACCTTGTGCTAAATGATGACGGGCTTATTGAAGTTGAATCCATTGGAACAGGTTTTTTGTATATGTCCAAGGATGCATTTATGCACCTATGGGATACAAGTGAGCCTTATATTCACAATGAACAAAACCGCAGATGGGCATTTGAAGTTAAAATTCAAGACAATGACATCATTTCTGAAGATGTTATTGTGTGCCAAAAGTTACGCAAAGGCGGGTTTAAGGTCGTTATTGACCCAACCAAAACCTGTAATCACATTGGCAACTTAAAGTATGTTGGTGATTTTGCTTCATTTATTGAGCGCGTTACCGAACCCACAACATTCCAACATCAGCCGTTGGTCGTAGGTTAGATTTTTTCCAACCTTCTGTTGTCCAATGCTTAAAGTTGTCCAATATCCAGCCGCTTAAACTAAAGTCCTTAATCGGATACCAAGTTTCAGGTTCTTGACAATGATGCTCAATAAACTGTGGCGCGACTTCCGTATAACCGCCATAGGCTAGGTACTCAATTTGTAGGTCATGCTCATCAAGCGTGGCATCTGTCCACTCAAAAGCAATAGTTCCCATCTTGCTGGACAAACCCTTGAATACAGACCATTCCGCACCTTCCACATCTATTTTAATGAGGTCGGGCGTACCGTATTTAAGCGCAAGTGTGTCAATCGTAATTGTTGTCGCTTTGATTGTCCGATAAGGCTTTCCTGCATATGGCATGGATTCGTCCGTTAGCCAGTCAAGGTTGATGGTTGATAGTCCATCCTCATCAGCCTCAAAGAATTCTATGGTCGCATAATCAGAACCGCTAACAGCATATTTAAGCGGGGTTACTTTTTCGTTGTATATGAAATTGCTAACCAATTGACTAAACACTCTAGGGGCTGGTTCTAAGGCTACTACGGTATAGCCTTTAGCAAGCGCGGCAACAGTAAAGTCACCGCGGTTGGCACCAATATCAAAGCAGAGCATTTAATTTCTCCAAGTTATAGTTCACGGCATCACGGTACATTTGATTTAGGTTTAACGCGGACAAAACTTTTAAGCCAGCAAGCGATTCATCCTTACGACCTATCCACCAAGCCGCGATTGAGCGTTGAAACAGCAGGCAATAAGAACCAGCGTATCCAATATTAGCGGGTAATGGTTCAGGCTTAGCATTAGACCAACCTTCACCCATAATTGCCCATGTATAAGATTCCTGCCATTGACCAGCACGCTCAAAGTATTCCGACAACTTAAAGTATGCCTCTGGGCGAGTATCGTCATACGCAACCGCTTGCAATAGGCAGTTAGTTACCGATAGTTCTCTACCTTGTTGGTCATGGAAACATTGTGCCATTCGTAACAAGGATGTGTAACCTTTGGGACTTGTTGGTGGTGCATACTCAACGCAACGCAAGTAAAAAGATACCGCGCTTGCTGTTTGATTATGTAACAAATATTCTTCCGCCACGTCAAAGTTAAGGTCAGAATTAAACGGGTCTTGTGATAATCTTACAATTAGATTAGGCAAATTGTTCATAATTTAGACCTTCCGTTATTAAGTCCTCAACAACAACTTTAGGTACGCGCAATACAAATGCCGCGTTATCTTGGAAGCCAAAACTTAGCAGTAAATCATCACCTTGCTTAGCCGCACCTACGCAGAATTCAACGCGAGCGTCTAAGAAACTAAATGGCTGAGACATACCTGCAAAGTTAAACTCGGTATCCCACATTAAAAGTCGGTGGCGATATATGGCATCCTTTTGGACTAAGTAGTTCTTGAACAGATTAACTTCGTGCGTGATAGCAATATACATATTGCCCCACTTAATCATCTGACTGCCACCGCGCTGGTCGCTAGGCGGGTTAATGGAATGGCGCACAAATAGTTGTTCAGTATCGCCGAGCGGGTCTGCATAGATAAGTTCAGTAGGCAATGACCACTTGATAAAGTGGTAAGGCTTGTCCAATACTGGATACCAATTCTTTTCACAATAGGATTCATCAGGCGCGGGTGCGGCAATGCGTCTGCGGTGGATTTCCTTTACTGTCCAATTGGTCTTGTTAATTTCTACTTGCGAGTATTCCATGCGCCCAACCCCGTTAGTGGTTGTGTCACGGCGAACACCGATTAGGTAGTAGTTGCCATGCCATTGCACCACACGGGCATCTTCAAGACCAACAAACTCCCAAATGGGCTCATGCAATTCAAGCATCTCAACTTTGGCATAGTCGGTCATTTCAAGGTCGGCATTAAGTCGGCATAAGTAGTTTTCAGTTACTAAGCGTTGGTCTTTTTCAGGATGTAAATAAGTTAGCGGACCCCACCTACTTGGGAATCGTTGCTCATTTTCTGCGTGGTACAAGGTGTAATTGACATGGCGTAGATTGACCAATATGTCACCATCATCATCAATGAATACGCTAGGATTCATTAGACCTGTACCGCTGGTTAGTCCGTGGGATATAACTAACGGCGCTAACTTTCCACCGCTTTTAACTGCCTTCTCAACTAAGTTCATAGGAATACAATACCAATAGGAGACACAATGGGTCTGTTTGACAGATTTGCGAAACGCGTTGCAGATGAAATTGTTAAAGCACCAAATCTTCCTGCTGGTGCTGGAACCATGACCATGCAACAGATGATTAGTGCCGCTGGTATTGCACAGACACAATATGGTAGCAATGTCAGTACCGCGCTACCGCGTAACCCACTACTTGCGAGCGTACCTTTTGCTCCGGGTATGCCAATTCTTCCGGGCGCTATTAACCCACTTCGTGCCGATACTGGACGACCTGACCCACGCCGCTACGAATTTCAAGTAGCACAAAACATAAATGTAAGCGATAACCGCCTAGTACCTTTTAAGACATTACGCGCCGTGTCCGACCAGATTGATATTGTGCGCCGTTGTATCGAAGTGCGTAAAGCAAAGATAACTGGTCTTGATTGGGATATTGTCCTAAGCGAAGCCGCAACAGAGCGCATTATTTCTGAATCAGGTGGAAATCATTTACAAGCACTTGCACAAGCGCGTGAAAAATTATCACCCGAGATTGGGCGTATGCGTGCATTTTGGGAAACGCCTGACCCACAAAACGGTTTAGCATTTTGCGACTGGCTCAGCATGGCAATGGAAGAAATTGATGTCCTAGATGCGTGGGCTATATGGCCACAAGTAACTGTAGGTGGGGAAATTAGAGGGTTCCAAATCCTTGATGGCGCAACTATTAAACCTTTACTTGATGACCGCGGTATGCGTCCTGAGCCAAGTATTGGTCCAGCATTTCAACAGATTCTTTTTGGATTCCCGCGTTCAGAATTCAATGCAGGTATAGATGATGAGGATGCAGATGGCGAGTTTACTTCAGATGACCTTGCTTATTTTGTTCGTAACCGCCGTGCTAATAGCGTCTATGGATTAAGTCCAACAGAGCGTTGTTTGCCGCTTGCAGACATTTATTTGCGCCGTCAGCAATGGATTCGTTCAGAGTTTACAGATGGCACAATGCCTAAATCTTATCTAGAATTACCTGCTGATACTTCATTGACACCTGACCAGATTCGCGCATACGAAGATATCTACAATGATGATTTATCAGGACAAACTGCACAGCGTAATCGCCTTCGCATTTTAGTTCCGGGCGGTAAGTTAAACTTTGAAGAAGGTTACTCAGACAAGTTTAGCGATGCAATGGACAACTATTTAGTCTCATCCATTACAGGTCACTTTGGAGTTTTGCCTTCCGAAATTGGATTTAATGGTTCAAGCGGTCTGGGTGCATCTGGTATTCAACAAGGTGAGTCTGAGTCAGGTGAAGCAATTGGAATTATCCCAACCGCTAACTGGGTATCACAAATGATTAGCGCATTGTCATATCGTTTCCTTGGTATGCCACGCGAATTGGAATTCCGTCTTGCACCTAGCGAGCGCACCAACACACAAATGGCGGCGGCACGAGATGATGTTCGCCGTAAGAATGGCGCAATAACACTTAACGAGAACCGCGCAGAACTTGGTTTGCCATTGGTGGAAACACCTGAGGCTGATATGCCAATGCTTGTTGCTGGTAATAGCGTGTTCTTCTTTGGTCCTGATGGCGTGCAACCAGCCGTTGAGCCAGTAGACCCACTTGCAGGATTTGGTTTAGATACACCAGTTGATGCAGAAGCGCCAGCAGAATCAAAACCTACAAAGCCTGAAGATACACCTGAAGCAAAACCAACAGACGCAGAAGAAGAAGTTAAAAAGTTTATTCGTTGGTTACGCAAAGGAAATCCAACACGCGCATTTGAGTTTAAGGCACTAGATGAAACTTATGCTGATGTATTAAACAAGTTTGTTGAGACAAAGGATGTTGATTCAGCACGCTGGTATGCAGAGCATTATCTAGGTATCTAATGAATTTCCCAGAGCAGAAGGCAACAGTTCGACTTATCGCACAACAAGCAACTCGAATCCGTAAGGCGTTCAAACTTGCTATAGATGGTGATGCGATAGCCCGTTCATGGGCTGAAACCCACCCCGCAGGTGGCTCAGTCTCGCCTCAAACGGCTAGAGACTGGGTATTGGCACACGCTGTAACTAATAAAAAGCCAATGCAGGTAGCACTTGCTCGTCTGTATGCTGATGGTTACACATTTGGTACCAAGGTCGCTAAGACCCGCCTGAAAGGTTTAAAGAAGGATGCCAGCGTTGCCGTTGCGGTGGACTGGTCTAATTGGAAACCCGGGTTACCAAGCGCGGCGGCATTAGTAAAACCACGAGGCGGATTACAAGCGTTACTTGATTCTTGTAAGATAAGTATTGCTGATGATGTAATTCATACAAAATTAGACCGCATAGGTACTGCGCTTGCAAAAGGTTTAGAACAAGGCTTTACGCCTAAGGAAACCGCCAAGATGATTGATGTCATTATTGACGACCCACAGCAAGCATTGATAATTGCTCAAACGGAAACAAGTCGCGCAATGTCTGTCGCTTCTCGTAACGCTTATGAAGATGCACAGGTCGAAATGGTCGAATGGCTGGTCGCAGAAGGTTGCGAAGAATGTCAAGACAATGCAGATGCTTCCCCTATAAGTATTGACGATACTTTTCCATCAGGTGACTCAGAGCCACCAGCCCATCCGAATTGTATGTGTGCATTAGCGCCATACTTTGACCCAAATGCAAGTAACGATTCAACCGATTTTCAAGATTAAAAGATACAATAAGTAACCTAACAAGGAGATAAAATGGCTTTCCAGACAATCAATGCAACAGTTGCTACAACAGCAACAGTAATTGCGACCGTGCCTAATTACATTGGTCAAGGACGCGCTATTCAAATTTATAATAATGATTCCGCTTCAATTTTTATTGGCGCATCAAATGTTACTGCAACAGGCGCTACTAAAGGTCGCACATTAGCCGCTGGTGCTAACTATCAAATCTGGGTTAATGGCGGGGATATCATTTACGCTGTTTCATCCGCAGGAACAACCGCTGGCGCAATAGTCGTTCAGTACTCGGCATAAGGAGAAAACAATGGCTATGGATTACGCAACAGGATATGCGCAAATTGTCAAGTATGACAAAAATGATGACGGAACACTCATGGTGTACGGCAAGGCAACAGATGACACACTAGATTTGGATTCACAGATTTGTGACCCTAAGTGGTTAGATGAAGCGATGCCTCGCTGGTTTAAGTCAGGCGGAAACATCCGAGAGATGCATGGTCCATCAGCCGCAGGTATTGCAAAAGAATACGAAGCAAAAGGTGATGGTCATTATATTGGCGTGCATGTTGTAGACCCGCTTGCCGCCAAGAAAGTAGAGACTGGTGTATACCAAGGATTTTCTATTGGCATTAAATCTCCACGCGTTGTCCGCGACTTAAAAGCCGCTAACGGACGCATTGTAGACGGGCAGATAATCGAAGTCAGTTTAGTGGATAGACCCGCCAACCCGTCAGCCAAATTGATTTTGGCTAAAGCAGTTGAAGGCGAATCAAGTTTGGTTCAAGTAGAAGAACTACATGAATACAAAGCACCCCTACCGTCCGTGGTAGCAAAAATGAGCGCGAAAGGTTCAAAGATGGAAACGATTAAGCAGATTACAGAATTGGCTAAGTCTCTGACACCTGATTCTGCAAAGTTCGATAAGGATTTATTTGACAAGGCGCGTAAAGCACTTGCAGACCTTATTGTTGTGGAAGCAAATGAAATGACAACAGAAGGTTCAGATGAGCGCATGAGTATTGCTCATTTAATGGAAGCAGTAAATCATCTACTTGCTTGGTACGAAGGTGAAGAAGCAGAGGGAGAAGTTATGGAAGAAACAATTGAATTAGCCGCTGACTCAGAAACAAAGGCAGATATGCCGGACTGTGCAGATGGCGATTGTGGCAAGTGCGATAAGTGCATGGCCGCAAAAAATGTTGAACAAGATGAAGAAACCGCAACAGATGAAGCATCCAAATCTGCTGATGCAGAGGAAGCACCTGTTGTTGAAGAAGCACCTGCCGCTGAAGATGCGCCTGTTGCTGAAGAAGTTTCTGAGGCTGTTGAAGCCACAGAGGTTACATCTCTTGAAGATGTAGTTGAGAAAGCCGTTAAGAGTGCTATGGAATCGGTCAAGTCGGAGATTGATGCTTTGCGTGCGGATAAAGAGGCCGCAGTAGAGAAGTCAGTAAAACTTGAATCTGACCTAGCAACGGCATTATCTAAATCAGTTGCCGGTGGCCCTAAGCGCACAGCAACTAAAATGTCAGACGAAGCCACAAATGACCTGCTTGTAAAAGCGGCAACATATAAGGCTAAGGCTGACGCAACAACCGACCCAGTTCTCGCTAAGGGATACCGCGCTCTATACAATGATTTCATTGCTAAAGCCAACCCTAAGTCAGAGAACTAATAACACACTTAACGAAAAGGAACTAACCTTATGGCACAAATGCCTAAAGCAAGTGACCTATTCGGTGATGTAGCACCACGCGAAGCAGCAGAACTTCAAGAACAATACCTTGGAGAACTAAATAAGTCTTTCGCTAACGCTTCACATACACCGGGTATGGCTCCACAGGCTGACCCTGTTGCTCAATTGGAATCACTTGTTGCAAACAAGTCACTTTCACCTGATGCAGTTTCAGCACTTAACTCAGCACTAGCAACACAGCGCACTATCTCAGCAGATATTGCTAAGGAAATTACACTTACATCTCCTCTTTCAACATCATTCGCGGCGTTTGACTTGGAAGCACCTGCAAAGTTGCTTACACCTCGTCCAACACCTTTGCGTAACAAGATTGTTCGTAAGAAGGGTGTCGGTACTTCACACCGCATCAAGCGCATTACAGGTTACACAGGTACAGGTACTGGCGGACAAGGAAACATCTGGCCGGGAATTACACAGTTCACTCAGAACGATTTTGCTCCGGGTGCTGGTACTCCACTTCTTTACGAGCGTGGACCACAGATTTCCTACACAGCGGATGACTTAGTTCTTCCGTACAACTCATACTCACTATCTGACCAAGTATCTTTTGATGCTAACTTCTCAGGTATGGGTTACCAAGACCTTCGCCAACTATCATCAACTTCAACTCTATACGCAACAATGCTTATGGAAGAACGCATGATGCTAATGGCTCGCGGTACAGGTTCAGGTTACTCAGGCGCACTTGCTGCACCTGCAACAGTAACTCTAACTTCACCAGTTGCGTCAGGTTCACAAACAGCACTAGCGGCTAACACATACTATGTATATGTAACTGCCGATGCTGGTGCATTTGGACAGTCAGTTGTTTCAACAGTTCAATCTACTGTTGTCGCATCAGGCGATGTTCTACAAATCAATGTTTCAGCAGTAGCAGGTGCTATTGGTTACCGCGTTTATGTTGGAACAGCAACTGGTACAGCAAACTGTACTTACCAAGGTCGCACAACAACTACACAATTTGTAGTACAAGGTGCCGCATCTACACAAACAACTGGCAATACAGCGCCATACACAACAACAGGCGCACTTGCTTCAACAGCGGCATCTGATACATCTGCATACGCAACAGGTTATGACGGAATTCTTCCAACAGTTCTTAACTCAAGCATTTCAGGTGCAATTAACAACATTGCTTCTACATTCTCAACTGCTAACCCAGGTGCAGAATTCCAGCAAGTATTTGGACAACTCTATGATGCTGTAAAGGCTGACCCAGATGAAATCCTACTTAACGGACAAGACCGTAAGCAACTTTCTGACACCATCAAAAATGGTTCAACTGCAAACTATCGTCTAAATCTTTCACAGACTGAGACAGGCGATTATGTCGGCGGTGCTGTTATCGGTGCATTGAACAACGAAATCACAGGCAAGATGGTAAACCTTACAGTTCACCCATGGTTGCCACAAGGCGTTGCTCCTGTACTTTCCTACACATTGCCAATTCCCGATACTGAGGTATCAGATGTATGGGCAAACATTCTTGTGCAGGATTACATGGGTATTCAATGGCCTGTAAACCAATTCTCATACGACTTCTCAACATACTTCCGCGGTACATTTATGTGCTACGCGCCAGCATGGAACGGCGTTGTATCAGGAATTGTCTCTGCATAATGTGTCTTGAATGTGGTTGCCATCAACCTGCCATCACTCATGGCAGAGATGATGTAACAACCGCTGAAATGACTACGCAAGAATAAAACTCAATAGTTCCTGAGCATGAATTAAAAAGGCTCACCACAAAAATGATTCCCTTTCGTCCAACGGCAGGACAACAGCCTTTGAAGTTGTGAATCATAGTTCGAATCTATGGGGGGAAGCGCGTGTCAAAGATTATTGGTCCCAAAGGAATGAAGGAATTAGGCGTAAGTACAAAAACAGGTCAGCGAGTTTTACGGGCTGGCAGAGATGGCATGTTTAATGTTACTGACCCAAAACTTATAAAGAAATTAAAGGCAGAAGGTTTAAGTGAGGCAAGTGCAAGCGGTGTTACAACCGCTAAAGGTTATCCATGCAAAGCGTGTGGGTTTGGTTCCTTTTTCAAAAAATGTTCTAAGTGTGGAGAGATAAATGGCTAACGGATATGGGCAGACTACGCAACTATTGACAATTCCTTACCTTACACTTGAAGAATACAAAGCCGCACCTACGGCGATTGACCTAGACAATCTAGTTTTTGATTCGCAAGACCCTGAGGTTCAAGACAATGAGTTGCGCAATGTTATTGCTCGCGCATCATCTTGGATGGACACATACTGCAACCAAGTACTAGGCGCAACGGTGGAGACGGAACAACAACGCTCCCGTATAAGCACAGATGGTTCTATTAGATTTCACCCACGCTTTAGTCCTATCGTGGCACTTACAGAATTCAATTATGGTTACCCAACAAACATGGCATCTTTAGGCGATTGTTCTATCGCTTGGATTGAGGACCAAGAAATCATTATCCCTAACGCTAACTTAGGTAATTGGACTTCACAAGGACCACTATCTTTTGGTTCATACAATGGTGGACCAAGCAATCAAGTATTCTTAAATTACACTTATGTTGCGGGGTACACAAATACTACGCTTACGGTTGCATCAGCCGTTGGTGCAACTTCAGTTACAGTAGAAAACGGAACAGGTATTATTGCTGGGCAGATACTTTCAATTTATGATGGCATGAATACAGAACTTGTGACAGTAGCAAGCACTTATACTTTTGGTTCTACCACAGTTCCGCTTACTCGCGCTTTGGTTAATGCACACGCAATTGGTTCATCATTTAGCGCATTACCACCTGCCATTAAGCAAGCCGCAATTTTGGTTACAACAGCAATGTTAAAGGTTCGTGGTGATAGTTCTATGACAATGATGGTTACAACTCAGCCAACAATGTCTACACCGGGGTCAGACCGCTTTAGTGATGAAATGAAAATTGCCGCAGATATCCTAAACACTTACGCGAGAATTCGCTAATGACAGTAGGACGCGCCCAAGTAAGGGAAACCTTATACAACTATATTTTGCCACCGCAGGTTGATGGTATTAACCAAGTTTTTACCTCTTTGCCTAAGCGTATTGACTTTCAAGTTAATGCTCTGCCTAGCCAACAAAGTCGCGTAGCCGCTGTCATATTTATTGAATCAGAGACCGAAACTCGTATTGCTCTTGGTGGCTTTAATGGTGCAGACAACGGAATCCATGCAGGATGGAAGCGCGTTGATTACACCGTAGTTATTCAGTTGTTCCAGCACTCATTGTCGCGTAGTGCCGAAGAAGCAATGGATGATTTTGACTATGTTATTGACGCCTTAAAACAACGGTTGCGTTCAAGTCATACCTTTGGAGACCCTGATGGTGTCTTTGTATGGCAAGGCGCAGAACCGCTTATTGATGTTGCTTACGGCGAGCCTATTTCGCAAAAGGGAACAGCAACAGAAACATGGGCATCCATGAGATTTATCGTGACTCAAATGATTCAGGCATAAGGAGAAAAGCATGGCAACATTTACTTATCGAGGTGAGGGTGAACGCGTTTTCCCTAACATTGGAGTAACAGTTAAATCAGGAGACAGTTTTGAGGCACCAAGCGATTTTGATGCGCCTGATGTGATTCAAGTAAAGACAGTAAAGGCAGACACCGCCGTAACTAAGGAGACAGAAGAATGACAGTACAAAATACCGCACGGAGTTACTTAGGTATTGCCAAGGAAACAACCAAGGGAACACCTGTAGCACCAACAGATTACATCCCAGTAAAATCTTCATCATTAAAGCCAGCCGATATGATTGGTGAATTGCTTGCAGATGATATGGCGCAAGGTTCTTTAGTTAAGGACTATGCCTATGTTCAAGGTCGCAGCAACTCAACTTATGATTTTGGTGGACCAGTTTATCCTGACACAATTGGATATGTTCTTGGTGGCGTACTTGGTAGCGTAGCAACATCAGGCGCTTCCGCACCATACACACATGTTATTAGCCTAAAAAATGCAACAGCAACGGGCGCAGATGCACAACCAACAGCATTTACCCTTACAGATTTTTATGCAGCAAATGTTCGCGCATATCCGGGAATCCAATTCAGCGACTTTACAATGAAGTTTACAGCAGACGGATTACTTGATTATGATGCAAAGGGTACTGGTTGGCTATCTGCCGCGGCATCCACACCAACACCTACATTCTCAACAGTATTACCTACACCAGTTTGGCTGGCAACAGTTTCAATTGGTGGCTCTACCGTATCCAATGTTGTTGATGGCGAAATTACAATGTCTCGTCCAGTTACGCCTATCTTTGGTTTGGCTAATACAAAAGACCCATACCAAGTGTTCTTGGGTGCTTTGGAAACTAAGGGCAAAATCAAGTTTGTTATGGAAGCAGACACAGAACTTACTCGTTACCTTACAAACACACAACCAGCAATCACAATGAATTGGTCACAAGGTGCTGGTGCATCAGCAACACAGATTTCATTTACAGTTACAAAGGGTGCTTACACAGCCGCGGTTATTGACCGTTCTAAGGACTTTGTTGAGGTAGATGTAGATGTTCGCGCTATTGCTAACACAACAGATGCAGGTTCATCTGGTGGATATAGCAACATTAAGTGGACACTCCAAAACGCTAAGCCTTCAGGTACTTACCAGTAACCTGAGACAATGTTGGCTGGGGTAGGCCGCCTTCCCCTACCCCAGTTCAACCTAACAACCAACGAAGGCAGATGGAAGGAATCATGTCAAAAGTAATTACACTCCCAAGTGGGGCTACCGCAAAAATGCGCGACCCTGCTACCTTGCTTATGAAAGACCGCAATAAAGTTTTATCTATTGCAAACGAACAAGAAGGAATGATGCAAGCGGTTGCATTACAAAATGGTTTAATTGCCGTAATGGTAGTTGAATGGTCATTTGATTCAATCCCGCCAGCAATTAGAATTACCTCATTGGAAGAATTAACTCCATTGGATTATCAAGCGTTATCTGATGAAGCAATAAAAGCACAAGACTATTTATTTCCTAATGTTACAGAAGGAAATCCAGACGACCCAAAAGCGAGTACCGCAAACTCCAACGCTTAAAAGATGTTCTGCGGGGAAGTTCGCGGCATGAGGATATGGAATATCCAGATGAATTCTGGGAATACTATATTTGCGCAAAAGAGTTTGGTTGGACACCAGAAGAAGTGGATAATCAACCTGTCCGTGTAGTTTCTTGGGTTATAGCAATTCACAATATTGTAGTAGAGGTGGAGAATGAGCGTATCGGATAACCTGCCACAAGTTGTTGCCGCTATTAAAGCGTATGAAATGCAAGTAGATGTTTTGCTTGGTTCAGCCGCCGCAGAAATTGGACAACAACTTGCAGGTACCGCTATGCGACAAATTGAGGGTGACCGCAAATCTGTTGGTTATCCTGCCGTGTCAGGTAAACCGCCAATGAACTACACAGGTGACTTGCGCCGAAGCATTAAAGGGTCAAGCAGTCGGCTTGGATTTGGTGTTTATACCGCACAAGCAGGTGCATATATGGTGTATGCGCGAGCGGTTGAGTTTGGCGGCGCACCTACTTGGACTAACGGACAACATTTCCCTTATATGGAACCTGCCTTAGAACAATTTAAGCGGACAAATACTATTCAAAGAATTATTGCCAAGTATATGAGGAGAGCATAATGAGTGAGATTCCACCACTAAGTGTAAGAGTCACGATTGATGCCTCAGGTGTACAAGCAGGTGTATCAAAAGCAACCGCAGGTCTAAACCAAATCAGTGAGCGTTCAGGTAAATTAACTACCGCATTTGGAAATCTAAAGACAACCATGCTTGGCGTATTTGGCGGTAACATTCTTACATTAGGCGTGATGTCTATTGGTAGAGAATTAAATGCAATGAAGCAAGAAACTATTGACTTGCAAACACAGACCGCTAGATTAAATCAGGCTCTTAATGGCGTAGGTATAACAAGTGCAAAGACACAAAAAGATGTTTATAACACCGCGGATGCTTACTATCAATTAGGTTTTCAAGGCTCAGAAGCAATTTCTGCTATGGGTACATTGGTTACCGCTACTGGTGATGTTTCCCAAGCGACCAAACTTATGGCTATGTCCGCCGACCTTGCGCGATATAAGCACATAGATATGGAAACAGCCGCCAAGATTTTGGCGCGTGGTACACAAGGTTCAGCCAAAGCATTTAAAGAATTAGGTATCACACTAGATACCACCATTCCAAAAAACGAGGCTATTTCTAAAGCCTTTGACCAGTTAAATACAAAAATTGGTGGACAAGCGGTTTCCTACACTAAGACATTTGCTGGTCAAATGGACATTCTAAAAGAAAGACTTGACCAAGTTTTCCAAACTATTGCAGCAAAAGTATTACCTGTATTGTCAGCATTTCTTGGTTACATTATGGCTAATGGTAAGGCGCTTTTGATTTATGGCGGAATTGTTTTATTTACAATTGCTATTGTTAAAACTTACACAGCAACAGTTGCCGCGGTTAAAGCCGTACAACAGGCTTACGCGTTTTGGACATACGCACAAGCGGCATCAACAAATGTATTCCGTTTTGCTGTTTCACAATTATGGGCAACTATGATGGCAAATCCAGTTGGGTTTATTATTGCAGGTGTCATTGCGCTTGGAGTTGCTTTCGTCTGGGCGTGGAACAAGTTTGAAGGTTTCCGCAAAGGTGTTATTAAGGGTATTCAAATTATTGTTAATGCTTTTGGTTATCTTGTTGGAATGGTTGGTACTGCATTAGGCGCATTAGGCAAGATTCCGGGCATGGGCTGGGCTAAAGATGCAGGAAAATCCGTAGATGCACTAGCAAATAAAGTGCGTGACTATAGTAATTCATTGGATGCGCTAGCAAACAAAAAAATTAGCACTCCAAAAATCCCGGGCTTTATTAAACCCGGAGACCCTACTGGTATTAAAGGTAACATTCCCGGTGGAGATGCAACAAAGGGTGGCGGTACTGGTTCACAGACCACACAATTTGTAACGGTGTATGCTTCTAACACTAATGACATCTATAAGAAGTTATCCAAAGCCGCTAAAACTGGCGTACCGATTGGCAGCAAACCATGACATTAACTAACTATACATTTGTCTTTAGAGATTTTGTCATTGGTACAGGTACTTCATATTTGGTTACTAATGTTGAAGGGCTTGGCGGAACAGCGCCGTTGCGTATTCAAGATGACAACCGTGGATACATAGATGGTTCATATACTGGACGCGATTTTTATGATGAGCGTACTGTGTATCTCGATGTCACAGTATTGGGTGATTCCAGTACAACGGCACAAGCAAATTACAAAGCCTTGCAGTTGGCTTTTGCGCCACAACCACTTGGTTACTACACCGACCCATCAGGATTAACGCCTGTCGCAGACCAACTATCAATGTTTAATTTCCGCTTAAATGGCAACACAGGCGATATGCAAATGTATGGGCGCAGTCGTGGTTTGCAAACATCTTTGGATGCTGACTTTGCTTATGGTTACATTAAGACTCGTATCATGATGTCATTCCCTGACCCACGCTATTACACACTAGATGCTACTACTGTTACAGGCACAACTACATCTTTAACAAATAGCGGGTGGGCGATTAGTTGTCCTACTATTAGTTTAACTACCAGCGCGACAAGCGGTGAAATTACAGATGGCACAATTGGTTCACCTAATGATGGTTATACCCACATGTATTTTGCTAACATGGCAGTAAGCAAAAACTTACAAATTGATTTACTATCACGCGTTGTTTATTACGATACTTACCCTGCGCGTAACATTATGACAGCCGCATCAAATGGTTGGTTGCAATTAAATCCTGCAACTGCAAGTGGCGCAACAACGGCTAGTTGGAAAAGCAATATTGGTTCCATGACTACTGTGTATAGAAGTGCTTATATCTAATGGCACAAGCAGAGTTTCGTTATGTAACAACTAACTTATGGCAATCAGGCTCAACAGCCAATCCAATTATTTCAGAGTTGCCTTTTACTGGCGTGAACTTTACTTCTCAACTTAACTCAGTAGGTAGTTTTCAAGGACATGTTCTATTGTCAGGTATTAACTCAGAATCAGCAAATGCTTATGACGGCACAATTCCCGGTAAGACTATTTTGTGGGTTTTGTATACCGACCCTGAAACTTACACAAGCGTACCTGTTTGGTCTGGTGTTATCTGGGCGCGTGAATATGATTCTGCATCTCAAACTTTATCTATTAGTGCGCAAGAAATGATGTCGTTATATGCGCGCCGCCGTATTAGTACGACTAAAGATTATTCAGCCACCAACTATGACCCGTCTTATATCGCGCAACAACTTATGATATATGCGGAAGGTTTAACTCATGGCAAAACTGGTCTAGATACAACTACTTTTGTAGATGCTACGCCATTTGTTACAAAAAAGAAGTATGAAAACTACGAACTAAAATCTGTATATCAAGCGGTTAAAGATTTAGCCGCTGGTTATTTTGACTTTGCAATTAAGCCTATGGTTGTCAGTAGTGTGTTAAAAAACTTTTTGTATATTAAGTATCCATTAGGTACGGCTTATTCAACTACAAATCCCTATGCAACCGTGTTTGAGTTTCCGGGTAATCTTATTGAATATAAGTTCCCTGAGGATGCTTCAAGCGCGGCTAACAAACTTTATGGCTTAGGTTACGGAAACAACACAACGCAGTATGTTGCAACGGCTATTGACGGAAGCAAAATTACAGTCGGCGATTGGCCATTGCTGGAAGATACTGCAAACTACACCGACATTGGTGAGTTGCAACTACTAAAAGATTTAACTTTAGGGCAACTTAATGCAACCAGTTATCCGCCAACAACTATTGAAATTATCATACCGCCTTACATTTCACCTATTTACCCAACTTATCAAATTGGTGACCAAGTACGATTAAGCATTAAAGATGATTATTTTCCAAATGGCATTAACTTTGGTAACAATAGCGACCCATTACGCGTTGTTGCTATTAGCGTAAACCCAGGCGAAAATGGACCAAGCCGTATTACACTTACGCTGATAAGACCACTAGCAGCAGGAACGGTGTCATAATGGCATTTGTAAATCTTCCACCAAACCTACAAGATATTTTTTATAGTATTACAGACCGCATAGCCAAGTTAGAAACTGGTCCAAATCAGGCTTTGTATGTGGCTGAGTCTGCACAAGGCAGTTCTGCACAGGCACTTTACCAAGCACAACAAGCAACAGTAATCGCTTTAAGCGCACAATCAGTCGCCACAACAGCACAAGTTCAAGCAATCAACGCGACCATTGCGGCAAACCAAGCGGCATCACAAGCAACAATTGCACAATCACAAGCGACTATTGCTTCATCGCAAGCAACTGCGGCACAAGTTACTGCTAATGGTAAGAACAAAGTTTATTATTCCACAAGTGGTCCCGGTGCTACCGCTAATACAGTAGGCGATATTTGGTATCAATACGGTTCGTCTGGTACTTATGCCAACAAAGTCATTGCGCAATATTCAGGCGCAGGTGGCACATCTTGGACATCAGTTACAGTATCAGGTTTGGTAATTGCTAACATTGATGCTGGCTCTATTACTACTGGAACGCTAAGCGCAATTACTATTACCGCAGGTTCAGGCGCAAACTCTTTTAATGTTAGTTCGTCTGGTGTTATGTCCGCACAAGGTGCTTATATTAAAGGAAACATTACAGCAGATAGCGGAACTTTTAATGGTTCAATCTACGCTAACACAGGTGCTTTTGGAACATTAAGCGGTAGCACCTTAGTTAATGGTTGGTCTATTGGTGCAACTGGTTTAACAGGCGTAGGAACTGCAACTATTACTGGCGGTCTTATTCAAGGTTCGTCCATTACAGTACCAAACTCAGGTGCATGGAAATTTGCGGTTGATTCAGCAGGAAGTTTGCAAGCGGTAAATGCAAACATCACAGGTACAATTAATGCAAGTGCTGGAACCATTGGTGGATTTACAATTGGTTCAACTTCAATTTATTCAGGTACTTCTTTAGTTATAGAATCATCTGGAAACATTAGCGGTGGCAACTCACAAACGCTTTTCTACGGATATGTCAATATTGGTGGCGGTTCCGTAACGGGCGAACGGTTAATTGTTGCTGGCACATCTGCTCTTAATGGTAATACAGGCGTACTTGGAAACCTTAGTGTTACCAATAGTGCAACATTTGGAGCAGTAACTCAACAATTTGAGTTTTTATCTTCAAGCGGCAATGTGCGCGTTGCTTCAACATACGGCAATTCTGTATCTGGTCGCGCAATGCAAATATCAAGTTCTGGTCTATATGGAACAACGGCATCTACCTTGCGCAAAAAACATGACATTGAATCTTACAAGATTAATTCAAACGCATTGTTAAACTTAGATGTTAAGACATTCAAATACAAACCTGAAATTGACCCTGACCAAACTGTGCAGTATGGATTTATTGCTGAAGATGCTGAAGGACTTGGACTTAATGAGTTAATCCAATATGACTCAACTGGCATACCTGATTACTTTGCTTACGAAAAATTGCCAATCTTTTTGTTACAATTAGTACAAGAACAGGACGCACGATTAAAAGTATTGGAAGGTAACTAATGGAAGAACAACAAGTAGATATACAAGCCGTACTAAAAAACTTACGCGAAATCATTGGAGTGCAAGCCCAAGAGATTGCCGTACTTAAAGCAACACTAGAAACCTTACCGCCTACAACATAACCGAAAGGTGCAACCGTGACTGCACAAAACTGGGCAAGCCTATCTGTATCCGTAATTGCAATTGCATCTGCATTTGCTGGTTCGGTAAGATGGCTTGTTAAGCATTACCTCAATGAATTAAAACCAAACGGCGGGTCAAGTATGCGCGATTCCGTTAATAGACTGGAAGCCCAGATGCAAATTGTTCTGGACTTATTAAATAAAAAATGAGTCAGCGTAACCAATTCCTTATGGCGGCTCGCGCCGAAATAGGCACAGTAGAAGGACCAAAAGATAATGAAACAAAGTATGGTGCTTTTACGAAGGCTAACTTTTTACCTTGGTGTGGTTCCTTTGTTATGTGGTGTGCTAATCAAGTTGGGCTTAAAATTCCTAGTGTGGTGGCAACAGCGGTAGGTGCATCAAAGTTTCAAGGTACTGGCGCATGGTCTAACAATGAAACTGCTAAACCAAAACCCGGCGACTTAGCCTTTTTTGACTTTGCAGAAGGCGGAACTCCTATTGACCATGTTGGCATTGTTGTACGCGATAACGGTGACGGCACAGTAACTACCATTGAAGGCAATACCTCAGGGGATGCCAAGAAATCCGCCAGCGAGCGCAACGGCGGAGAAGTAGTACAAAAGACTCGCGCCTATCGCACAGACAACAAGAAAAAATTAAAAGTATTTATTGTTGGCTTCGGGTCACCGAAGTTCAAAGACTAGGGAGAAAAATGAAACTATCATCAAAGGCTAAAGCCGAAGTCATGTCATACCTTCGTTCAGTAGGCGTTGCGACCATTACAGTTGCGCTTGCACTTGTGGCGGATATGCGACCAGAGTATGCGGTATTGCTTGGTTCAGTAGCGGCTCCAATATTCAAGGCAATTGACCCTACATACAAAGGGTTTGGAATTAACGCAGATAAATAATTAGACACACCTTAATTGCCCCACCTTGCTTAACGGCAGGTGGGGCTTTTTTGTTGTATCCTTTTACCACTCTAACGGAAGGTTGAAAGATGGCACTAGCGGATTCGTTAAAGGAAATGTCCAACAGCGCACCTAAAAATGCGGTGTGTTCAATCTATAAAATTAAACAAGAGATGAAAAAAGAGGACTTAGCCACATTTGAGGCGGTGCTTTATAACCGCGAAGTCAAGGCATCCGTATTGGAACGAGCATTGAAAAAAGAAGGCATTAGTTTGTCGCAAGGCACTATCACGCGACACCGCAACGGATGGTGCAAAACCTGTGGCGCTTAAAGACGCATTAGACGAAGAACAAGGCAACGAAGAAACCGCCGAACTTCGTAAGGCATTAGTCCAGACTCAAAAGCAATTAGCCAAAGCCAAGTTGCGCAATGACGAATTGGTTACAGCCACGCACCGAGGTGCTTATGAGGCTATGTTGGCTTTAGGTAAAATTGCACCAGTACCCGCGCCTAGTGCTGACAAGCGCAAGACTAAACCCGAAGTGGCATTGGTTCATTCAACGGACTGGCAAGGTTCCAAAGTTACATCTAGTTACAACAGCGAGATTATGCGCGAACGAGTCTTACAATTTGGTGACAAAGTTGTTCATCTTACAAAATTGCAACGCGAACATCACCCAGTAAATGAATGTGTGGTTATGTTTGGCGGGGATATGGTTGAAGGTTTATTTAATTACCCAGCGCAATTATGGCAAATTGATAGTAGTTTATTTGGTCAGTTTGTAAATGTATCGCGCCTCTGTGTTGATTTTGTTCGCGTGATGTTGGCTAACTTTGAAAAGGTAACTGTGATTGCTGAATGGGGAAATCATGGTCGCATTGGTGGCAAACGCGCCGAAGTTCCAAAGAGTGACAATGTGGACAGAATGGTCTATGAAATGTCGCGTCAATTATTAGCAAATGAAAAACGACTAACTTGGGAAGATTGTCCAGAGGACATTCAAGAAGTTGCAGTTGGAAACTATCGCGCTTTACTAATGCATGGTGATGAATTAGGTCGTTCAGGATTTGCAAGTCCTGCGGCTTGGATTGCTGGTGCAAATAGATGGAAAGCCGGTGCGCATGATTATGATTTCCATGATATTTATTTAGGTCATTACCATAGACATGCACAGGAACCTATACAAAAACATTACAACATTTATTGGACAGGTTCTACTGAATCAGACAATAGATATGCTCGTGATTCAATGGCGGCATCAGGTATGCCTTCGCAACGCTTGCATTTTGTAGACCCAATAAAAGGTAGAGTCACAGCGCAGTACCAAGTTTGGCTTGATTAGCCAATCCCTGAGCCAAGGTCGCGGACAGAACTGGCTAGATAACTAGCCAATCCCTTCACCGTAGTTATGCGGTTGAGAATGGGAGTCTGTGACTCAGTTGCGCCATGTATCACATTGACGGAAAACTTTTCTAGGCAACTCGTTTTAGAAAAACCAATGTAATTCGCCGAGTAACGATGTTCGGCTCGCTTGGTAGATAACAAGAAAACAAGTCCCCGTATGACGGCTCCGCCTCGGATATCAACCGAGCCCAAGGTTCGACCACCTCGGTAGAAATGGCACCCTATACCCACCAATGGAAAAACGCCGCAATGGTCGAATCACGGCGTTTCCAAGGGGCGAGAAGCCTCTACCCTGCCTAGAGCCTATCAAAGTTATCAAAAAGTTATCTGCGAAACGCCGATAGTGGTTTACATGTCAGCCGCAACAATGGATAGTTGTACTTATCAACCACACGGGGTTGGTACATATCAAGGAGGCAAAAAATGGCTACATCAACATACAAGTACAACGCAGGAGATGCTGCACCGCTTAACGCAAAAGCAAATGGAAGTTACGAAGATTTGTGCTTCGAATGTGGACGCAAACTTGGTGCAAATCCACTTTACATGGAAGTTAATACATCTTGGGAAATCATTACACCAAGTAGTGATGATAAAAACTCGCAAGGTTGTTTCCCAATTGGTTCAACATGTGCAAACAAATTTGCACCAAATCTACTAATAAAGATTGAGGGGTAATTACAAATGACAACATCAACATTTACAATCGAAAACCTAGAAGTTCACGAAGCACCATACGCAAAACGCGGAGAAAAATGGAACGCAGTAGGCACTCGTTCAGGTCGCGCAACAATTAGCGTGTATGTTAATGAGGAATCAATTATGGAAAATCTTATCTATCGCAAGTCACGCCCTACAAAAATCTATCGTGACATTATCAATCAAGTACGCGAGCAAATCCAAGAGGAATATAAGATTGACTTATCTGAATTCGTATGGAATCAAAGAGCATTTTGTTCTTGCGGTTGTTCACCAGCATTTCTTGTTCTATCAGACCGCGGATGGAATATCCGAATCACAGTAAGTGGTCTTGCTAATGTAGCGGATGAGGTTGCAGTAGACCGCGCCGCACAATTTGGAGTAGAATTACAGGAGGCAAACTAAATGGAAACAATTTACTATTCATCAACCGAGACAGCCAAGTTAATTCGTCAGCATCTTAAAATGGTATTTCCAACAGTTAAGTTCTCGGTGCGCAAAACATCAGGTAGTGCAATCACGGTATCGTTTGAAGGCACTCGGTTACTAGGCGAAGCGGTCAATAAACTGGTCAGCAAATATCGCGGATGCGACTTTGACGGCATGACCGATTCCAAAAATTATTTAACTCATGAGGTTAATGGACAAAAAGTATCCTATGGCGCGGACTTTATATTTGTCTACCTTACAGATGTAGAAGCGGCATAGTCATGCAAACATTTTTACCTTACGCATCATTTAAACAATCAGCGCAAGTGCTGGACAACAAGCGACTAGGCAAACAACGCGTGGAAGCGTACCAAGTTATCAGGGCATTATGTGGCGAAAGTAAAGGTTGGGTACATCATCCCGCAACAGTTATGTGGCGCGGATACGAAAACTTCCTATGCAAATATGGCGCGGTCATGTGTATCGAGTGGATGAATCGCGGCTTTAAGGATTCTTTGCTTACACAGTTTTTGGATTATTACGAATTCTTTGATGAGATTAAACCTTGGTGGTATGACTACGAACCATTGCACATTAGTCACCAGTCCAATCTGTATCGCAAAGACCCAGTTCATTATTCCATGTTTGCGGATGCGCCTAGAGACCTACCTTATGTTTGGTGCGAAACGCCCAACACATACCACTTAGGCACAAACCGCGAGGTTGTTTACATCTGAGCAAAAACAATTTACTATAGAACCACGGGCAAGGCGCCCAGTAAGTCAAACGGAAGGCAAACAAATGGCAAGTTTTAATCTTGATGATTACGAGACAGTACATCAGGCATTGGTTAGATTGTACAAAGATTTCCCAGCATCACGCGTACTCACATTTAATACCACCCCCGAAGGTGTATTAGACCGATACGAATTCAGAGCGGAACTATATTTAGACCGTGACGATAACCGCCCAGTTGCTACTGGTTGGGCATACGAGGTTATTGGTTCCACAAATGTAAACAGAACTTCCGCTATGGAAAACTGTGAGACAAGTTCAATTGGACGCGCAATTTCCAACTCGGTGCTGGTATTAACCAAGCCAAATAACAACCGCCCTAGCCGCGAGGAAATGGAAAAAGTCCAGCGCATGAGTAAGCCGCAACATACGCCTGAACAAGAACAACTAGCAATCGAAGCATTTGGTCAGGTGGCGGACATTAAAGATATGGATGAACTAAAGAACTTCTATACAGGTGCGCAACAGGCTGGTTTGTTACATATCAACATTGACGGTAAGACATTATCCACATTAATTTCTAACCACAAGAAACAATTGGAGGCAAACTAATGCACACACAACGCTACTACACTATTCGAACAGTTGTTCGATACGCAGTATGGGTACCGATAGGTTTATATGTTTATCTATCGTTAGTTATTGGATGGGCTAACCTGCTATGAATCATCCAGAAGGTCGCATCCTAGCGATACAACAACAAATGTTTTTTGCACAAATACTTGCTGAAAAAATGGAAACGGAAACCGAAGTCATATTGCGCAAACTAGCCATATCAGGTTTATGTTTAACAATGGATGCAAATGAAATAGCGGTAGATGCCGCCGCAATTATGCCTAATCTTGGTAATTGGAAAGCGCGCTTAAAGGCGGTGCCAAAATGAGTTTGACACCTATGCAGGTAGAAAAACGGTTGGTTGATTTAACCAAAGAAGTTGATGATGCGCATAAAGATTTAGTGTCAGCCGAGCAAAATTACCACACCAGCAAAGCGGCATTAGAAATTGCAATGGCGCGCTCGCGAATGGCGGTCAGCCACCCTGACTTTAAATTAACCAGCGTGCAACGCGAAGACCAAGCACTTATTGAAAATGCGGAACAGCACATGGGATTAGCAATAGCAGAAGCGCAAGTAAAAGGCGCAAGGGCTAACGCTAATAGAATCCGTACGCAGGTAGATATCGCTCGCTCTATCTCAGTATCCGTCCGAGCAAGCATGGAGATTTAATGGATATCCACGCACTACTTAAAACCGCACTTAAGGAAAATGACAAAGCGCGAGAGCGGTCATTACAAACCAAGTTGGGTGCATCGTCCGTATATGGTTGCAAACGACAGGCGTGGAGTATTCTGCGGCAAGTTCCTAAGACAAATCACAACACGGAATCACTTGCGGCAATTATTGGTACTGCCGTACATGCGACTGTGGCAGAGGCTATGAAGAACATTGATGTGTTTGGTGATGATTTCCTAATTGAACAAGGATTTTCTACGCCTGACCTAAAAGGACATTGTGACCTATTCATAAAGTCCACGGGTACAGTTATTGACTGGAAAACCACCACCAAGAAAAACCTAAGCAAATTTCCTACCGAGCAACAAAAGATGCAAGTACAACTATATGGATACCTGATTGAAGAAGCAGGATACCAAGTTAATACTGTGTCATTGGTAGCGATTATTCGTGACGGACAAATGAAAGATACCAAAGTCCACCAAGAACCTTATGACCGCAATAAAGCACTCGAAGGTATTCAATGGATTAAGGACTTACAAAATACTGTTTATGCACCAGCACCTGAACGACCACGGATATTCTGCAAAGACTTTTGCGAGTGGTATGACCCGACAGGTGAGGTTGGATGTCCGTCCAAATAACACGCAGACAAGTTGAATGGGATAGGGCATCATGCAGAGGATTAGATACAAAACTATTTTATCTAATGCGTGGTGAACTAGCCGATGAAGGATTTAGTTATAACTACCTACGCCGTATGTGTTTTGATTGTCCTATCCAAAAAGAATGTTTGCAGATAGGAACATCAATGGAACGCTATGGGTTCTGGGGTGGTCTGGCGGAAGAAGAACGCACCGCAATCTATGAAAGTTCGCGTCACATAAGCGCAGGGCATATTAAAGTCCTGCAACGATTAAAGCGAGACTTACAATTTCAACCTGAGAAATACCAAGAACTACAAGCAATCGTTCATTCAGTTAAGCGAGTCTTTGGTATTTTTGATTTTACAGGAAGGCCAACAAGTGAGTGATGAACCAAGTCAAGGCAAACAAATCCAAGAACTAATGCGTATTTACTTTGAGAACTTTACGGGAGACATAAAGCCAGCGCGACCACAAATGGCAGGTCAGTTAGCAAATATCTTGAAGGAAGTTTCATACGAAAAAATTGCGCCGCTTGTAAAACAAGTTGCCATTGAAGGACAAGTGATTACGCGTAACACTTTGATTCAGGCAGGTAGAAAAGCAACCGCTTTGCCACCAACGCGAGTACCTGACAAGTTTAGGGCTGAGGACTTGGAAAATCGGGATGCGATTCCTATGCCTGATTATGTCCGCGATGCCCTACGCAAGGGCATATTCCAGTCTCCTGAGGCAGATTAGAGACGCGTTTAGCCTGTCGGTGAGGAAATATATTGCTTAAAACCTTACGGCGTGTCTATCAGCCTGTGGTGACCGAAATCATAGTAAGTAATCTATACTTGTAAGGCAAAGGGGGAATTATGACTAGAGTTCTTAATGTTGCGCATCTTCAACTTGGAGACACGCTTGTTGATAATCATGTTCCGTATGTTGTAAATAACATTGAGCAAGACAAATTCTGCTACGACCTGCAACTTCTTGATTCAACTGGCGGTAAGATATCTAAGTGCGTTCCAGCAGACCAACAGGTGATTATCGAATTGTGACAATCGCCTTCTCGGTAGAAGGCAAACCGATTCAGCAGGGGTCAATGCGAGCGTTCAACAATCACATTGTCCACAACAAATCCAAAGACCTGATGGCATGGCGGGCGCAGGTAGGACAGGCGGCACATGTCGCTGGATGCACCCCGATTGAGGGTGCGATTACCATTTCAATGCGGTTCCGCTACCTACGCCCTAAGAGCGTGATTAGAACCCAGCCAACCGTTCCACCAGACCTTGACAAGCAAATCCGTAGCATCCTTGATGCCCTGACTGGTATCGCCTACCAAGACGATTCTCAGGTCATCCACATAACCGCATCCAAGGAATATCAGGGTTCTCAGGGGGTAGATATCGTCATCACAGGGGGATTTGACCACCTATAAAGTTATCAAATTGTTATAAAACTTTTGCCGAATCTGCGTACAGGTCGGTCAAAACAATATAGATTTATCCTTATCAACATACGGGTTGATACAAACTAGGAGGCAATAAAATGGCTACACCAACAACATACGAAGTACCAACAGTTTCAATTGATATGAATGATGCTGCATTTCTTGGTGCGATTCTTGGCACTTATATCTATCAAAACAAAATGGAAAACAACCAACATTTAGTTGATTTGCTAAATCGCATCACTCCAAAGGCAGGTTGCTAATCATGGCTACAAAAAACGGACAAATCAAATCAACATCAAATCAAGATGCATCAGCACTTATTTACGCAGTAGACCAAACACAAGCAATTTTGGAAATGTTGAAGGGAATCAAATAAATGCCTAGAACACAACAACAAAAACTTGCAGATTGTCCTAAATGCAAAGGTGAACAATCAATGATGACATCTGCCCATCTGAAATGGAATGTTCAGGATAAATGGGTGTATCTACAATATTGCCAACTTTGCGGATATGAAACGGATGGTAAATAATGAAATGTCCAAAATGTGGCACCGAGCCGCACACACCTATACAAATTAAGCGCGCCGGCATGTGTCGTTGGTGCGAAAATGAAAAGAAATTAAAGGAGGCAAAATGAATCGGTATGAATTTGATATCAAAGCGGTGCTGGTTGTAAACGCACAAAACATGAACGAGGCAGAAAAATATCTCAAAGAGACCATTGGCGGTGGGGAATTATTTAATATCCAAGTTAATGCAAAGTCAATTCCACAAGGTATCGAATACAGCGGTGGCAAGATTTATGAGATGTACGAGGTGAATTGGAAATGATTACATTCTTACTTATTGGTATCCCAGTATTAACTGGTCTATTCCTAACCGCGCTCATTAAACTGGAAGGTCGAAATCATGAAACTTGGGTGTAAGGAAAACCATTGGAAAATCAAGGATGGTCAATTGGTTCTTGATACGCCCGAAGGACAAGAATCAGTCAAGCACATGGTTAAAGTTTTGGAAGCGCAGATACGCGGCAGGATATATGAGGAAATATGTGCATTTCCGCTAACAGATAATCGCTCGCAGATTATGAAAAACGGGCTGGAAAATTCCTTGTTGGTTGTGCAAGATATATGCGCACAGATAGCGTTAGGAAATAAAAATGCCAGCAACGATTGACGACAATGTAGTGTTCGTGGCAAATTACGCCAGCAAGACCAGCCGTGATGCCGCAGAAAAGGCACTACCCAAGACTGGCAGTATGCGCCGTAGGATTTTTGACTACATCCACGCATCAGGTCACGCAACCGATTTCCAATTAGAAGCGGTACTAAACGGAAAGCACCAAAGTGTGAGTGCCAGCCGCAGGTCGTTAGTCATTGATGGGTTCTTGGCTGATAGCGGAAAGACTATGAAGAACCCTGAGGGTAATGAATGTACTGTGTGGATTGTTGCACCCAAAGATTGGAAGTTATTTTGATGCCGACCTACCAATTCAGGTGTAAGACCGACCAGTCAATGTTGGAAATACAGCAAGGGTTCTATGACAATACAATTCCTAACTGCCCTTTATGTGGAAAAGAAATGAACAAAGTCATTGGCGCAACACCAGTCCACTTTCGTGGTTCAGGTTTCTATAGAACGGACAACAAATGATTTATACATTTATCTGCGACCCAGACGAGTGCGATTCCAGAATTGATTTCTATGTTAAGGATGGATTTGGATTCCCTAACGGAGAGGTTAAAATGACTTGCCCTTGCGGTCAGCCAATGACCTATATTGGTTTGGAAGTGGTCAGCGCATGATTATTGGACTTAGTGGATATGCGCAAGCAGGAAAAGATACTGTCGCGCAAATGCTGGTAGAAGATTATGGGTATACGCGCTTAGGATTTGCTGACATAATCAAGAAGGCTTGTTACTACCTAGACCCAATTATTAGTCTAGACGGGATGCGCTTAGGTCACGCGGTTGATAAGTACGGATGGGATGAAGTCAAACTAATTCCAGAGGTGCGCCGCTTGTTGCAAGTTATGGGTAGCGAAGTCGGGCGCGATTTAATTGACCCGCAAATTTGGATTGAACTTACAATGTTTAATGTCAAGGCTGAGGATAAAATTGTAATCAGCGATGTAAGGTTTCGCAACGAAGCGGAAGAAATTAAGTGGCGGCATGGACAAGTTTGGCGGATAAGTCGTATCCAAAAGGATGCACCTATTAGTATCCATAGGTCAGAGACGGACATGGATTCATGGGATTTTGACCAGTACATCTCAAATAATGGAACAGTTGAAGAATTAAGCGCACTTATTAAGGAGATACTATGGAAAAGGACATAATTAGATGCGATTATTGTGGACATTTAATGTTTCGCCAGCATGTCTCTTGCAGGGCGTGTAGTAAACTAAACCGACAATCAACGAAAGGAATCAGTCATGCTGAAACTAATCTGCGGGGGGAAATCATGGTAGCCGAAATGAAATTGAGGAAACAGGCTTAGCGTTAAGTTCATTCAACGATGCTTAGCAATAGCGGTAATAGCCGTAAGCATTGTTGTTGCTTCACCTGCAATTGCACAGAGTCCAAAAATTGATATCACGA
>Ga0214919_10001267_pt1 | contig 41815 bp, 48 predicted proteins | sample LL1503_MetaG_FD_177994 | JGI IMG/M metagenome (GOLD analysis project Ga0214919, IMG submission 177994) | Freshwater microbial communities from Lake Lanier, Atlanta, Georgia, United States - LL-1503 | ecosystem: Environmental > Aquatic > Freshwater > Lake | place: USA: Georgia | collected... | reverse complement strand
TGGGTTCGTCCATGGGGGCATCCTCAAGGGTTACCTTGCGTTTGTCTGCGTAGTAAGTTGAGCCGTAGCCAATTGTGGCCACGCCTGCTGGACAAAGGTAAGGTTTGGCGCGGTAGCCCTCGAACTGCCGACACAAAGCGGCTGCTAGTTCTAGGTTCATAGTCCGCGTTGCTTCAAAGTACGGTCTAAAAACCAGAAATTAATTGTCCCTGCCAAAAGTGCCGAAAAATCTGGTGACATCATTGTTTTAAACACCTCGGTTGCTGGTGCACCTGCAAGCCATGCGTTCCAAGCAAACCAAATATGAACAAACGACCAGATCAATAACATCCAATAAGTCACCACTGGCCTGACTGACGCTGACAAACTAGCAGCCCAACCACCAGCTGCTTTGACCATTTCGGCTTGTTGGTTGATAGCAGCATTAAAGGCATCCATAACGCCTGAATCCACAGCAGCTTCTCTTTGAGCACCAATCTCAGCTAATCGCATTTGACCTCGCTGCTGCTCAAGGTCACATTGACGTGAAAACATCATCAGTTCATGAGAACGCTCGTTCTTTTTATCAAAGAACTTAAGAACTTCAGGAGCAAGTCGAAAAACGCCACCAAATATACCGCCGAGAATTCCACCGCCTAATAAATCGAACATGACTACTCCTTCTTGCAATGTTTTTCTTCATCGTGTGACAGCTTTACTCCAGCCAATAAGCCAATGAAACCGCCAACGATGGTTTGAAATGCCGGACCGATCAATGCAAAGATGGCGGCGTTATCAACTTCCTTTGCCCAAAGTCCAACTAAAAAAGCTCCAACCATTGAGAGCATGCAAAGACACAAAGTTCCTGCAACAATCAAGGTGACGTAAAAAGTCAGTTTTGCTTTCATTGATTCCATACCTCTGGCCCCTATACCAAAATGTTTACTTTTCTTATTTGAAAAATCTCTAATGACAATTTATGCTGTTCACATTTTTTGTTGTACAGCTCTACTTCAAGCTCATCCACTTTGTCTTTGGCTTTTTTAAATTTAAGTGCTGTGTCGTACTCTTCTTGTAAGCGTTGTGCTCTTCGTTCACTTACATCTGCTTTGGTAGGGTAATCAGCAACACCTAGCATCGGATACCACTTATGAAGCGTGATCATTTCTTTTCACGATCAAGCGCATCTTTGTATCCGTGAATCACCAGTTCTCTAAGCTTTGTGGAATCGGCTGCGCCTGCCCATTCAGCCAGGTTGTTCCAAATAACTATGAAATCCGTTGACTTGCAATGTTGAGTATTTGTAATAAGCCAGGCCAGCATTTCTTTATGCCGCTCATTTGGGTCGTGTACTGTGTAACCAATTCCATAAAACTCTCTAACGTGGCAACCGCTCTTCGCTACGGCGCCAATTAGAACCAACAGCAACAGTAAAAGAAGGAGCCATCGCATTCATTTCACAAACCAAATAATTTCTTAACAACCTCAGCGGCGACACCCGGTCCAAGTAGCACAGCCAAAATCACCACATAAAGCAAATACTCAATCTTTGTCATTCGCTTATCGCCTGCTGTCAGCGACTCTTGAATGCGGCTGTAGCGTTCAGCACATATAGCTTCGTGTACAGCGAGTTTTGTTTCATGTTCCATAAATTTCTGACGTAAAAAAACCCGCTTTAGCGGGTGTATTTAATAATTTCTCAAATCTTTGTTTTGAGCACTGGTAGCCAAACATCCACATTATTCGAGGCATTTGACCCTTTACTGTAGTTACATAGTGCGGCACATCTGATGGTAAGTAGCAATGCAGTTCACCAACTTCAACATCGACAAGTTCTTTTCCTATGTATAGATCAGCACCCATATCAGCTTGCTGCGACATGATGTTGCAGCGGAGAATATGGCTGTCGCCTTCCATTTGATCTATGTGCTCAAAGACATCGCCCGCAGTTTGTGTGAAAGAAACCACAATACCGTCTCTTCCACCACCAGCAATACTTTTTGGTAGATCTGTCAGCCCTAATGTATCGGTTATTTTTTCAGATATTTGATACACAATTTCTGGATATTTAAATCGATTACCATAAGCTCTAGTTGTTAACCGCTTTTGATTTACCCATCCAATTTCAGGGCTTGTTCCGAAATCCATCCATTTACTATCGATGGCTAGCCTCACCCATTTGTTAAGTTCATGGCACTGTGTATGGGTTAGAAATTGCTTTTTTCTAAATACAGCCGGGTTCATTTAGCAGTCCTTTAGCAACTGCAAAAGCTTCCCCACTACCAGCACCAATTGGAATTGAATCTGGTGGAATAATGTCGCAAACATCGTCACCGTCACGCAAAGCATGTATGCAATAACATAGCGTGTCATCTTCTAATGCAACCAATTCATGCCTGTGATCTTTACGAATAAAAATAATGTGAGGTGCATGGTAAATATTTTCTACGCCTTCTAACGTGATTTTTAGAGTGCCACGGGACAACAACGTTTGATGGTCAAACTGGTGTGAATGTCCTTGTTCTATATCACCCGATTTTTTAAAGTGCATTTGACGTACATATACGGACGAGACACAACTAACAGAAATTTCAGGATGCTCTGTCATTGAGGAGCTCCAGGGTCTGACACAGGAATAATTGCAGTTTCTACTGCAGGCGGCTCAATCCAATTGGGATCAACTACTAAAGCATTAGTTGTCTCATCGTAGATATACATGTCATGCCCACCTTCTTTTGGTGCTGGCGCGGACAATATGGATGCAGCATATTCGGTAGTATCAAAATTTCTATCGCCGCAAAACTCTGCTAGCCAAAAATCTAAGGGGAGTATGTTAGCGTTGTCAGACATTTCAATTCGTGTTTGCAAAACTTGTTTGTTGCTTTTTTTGTAAAGTGCGTAGTAAATTTTTCTTGGCATATACACTCCTTAGGATTCAGTGATTGTTGTGAAGTTCCAATAAATTTGCATGACGTTGTTTGAAGTACCTTTACCAGAAGGCCGAAGGCCGTAAGCCCGTACCCGAACTGAGTCGCCATTACCTAAAAAGAACTGACCTACTGGTGCTGGACTAGATTGCCCGGTTACAGGCATTTGCAGTGAGACATTAGTAAGGCTTGCGTTGTAGGGAGTACTTCCTGAGCTGCCACCAACTATTCCAAAAGAGTTGAAATAGCTTGGACTTTGACCGTAAACTATGCTCCCTGATTGGTTACCCGTACATGGTATTTGCCAGCTGTTAAATTGCGAGTAATACATACCTTGTGTCATGGAAAGTATTTGTCCACTTCCACCGCTACTAACAATTGCCAATTGAAAATAGATTGTTGATCCAGTTCCGCTGTATACCCAATTACCGTTAATTTGGTTTGGAATCACCCGAGCGGCGACTCCTGAACTTTGAGTCCAAAGCGTGTTCCAAGTTTGATCAGCAGTTACGCTTAGACTACCGCGCTGCATTGCAATTGTTTGTGCCATGTTTTCTCCTTAATTAAAAACCACCAGTTGCGCCAAAAGCAACGAATGCTTGTGTACCGCTAGCTACAGTTACAGCTCCAGTTGATCCATTGACAGATGTGACTCCACTATTTGTCACCGTAACCCCACCAGTTGACGCATTTACTGAAATTCCTGTTCCAGCAAATAGACTTGTTACGCCAGAATTCGTTAAGGTTACTGTTCCACTTGTAGATACCGTACCACCGCCTGACATACCCGTGCCCGCTGTCACTGTGATGCTAGTGACTGATCCACTGCCAGTACCAGCACCGATTGCTGTTCGGAAAGTTGCAGCATCTAATGAAGAAACAGTGTTATCGGCATTGAACCTTGCAAAAGTTATTGCGCTTGGATTTGTAATAGTGAATAGATTTGCACCTAAAGTGGTTGCCCCCAATGCCGTTCTTGCGGCTGAGGCGTTTGTTGATCCTGTACCACCATTTGCAATTGCAATAGTTCCAGTGACGTTAGCTGCAGTTCCTGTCGTGTTTTGATTTAATGTTGGAACATCGCCAACTTGAATTGCCGACAAAGTTACGTTAGTCCCGTTACCGCGTAAATAAGAACCGCTTGTGACGCCGCCTGCAAAAGTATTTATTGCCGCTTGAGCAGTTGTGGTTCCTGATCCACCATTTGAAACTGCAACCGTTCCAGTTACGTTAGAGGCTGTCCCAGTTGTGTTTTGATTCAGCGTTGGGACATCACCCGCTTGTATCGATGATAGGGTTATGTTTGTGCCATTACCGCGTAAATACGAACCGCTTGTCACACCACCAGAAAATGTATTTAATGCCCCTTGCGCAGTTGTACTTCCTGTACCACCATTTGCAATTGCTACTATTCCTGTGACATTGGAGGCAGTTCCCGTTGTATTTTGGTTCAAAGTTGGAAACGTGCAGTTAGTCAAAATTCCAGATGATGGCGTACCTAAAGCACCACCTACAGATACATATGACCCCGCTGCTTGTTTGCCATTAAATGTGTTCCAGTCAGTTGAAGTCAAATACCCACTGGACGATGATGTTGCTGCCGCCATACTTATTGCGGGAGCCGTTCCACCAGAAGACACGATCGGAGCCGTACCCGTTACTGAAGTAACGGTTCCTCCAGAACCTGTGGCAGCGATAGTAATACCGCCAGCACTGTTGGTGATAGTTACTCCAGAGCCAGCAGTAAGAGTAGTACGCGTAAATCCAGTTCCATTACCAATGTCTAGCATTCCGTTAGAAGGCGAAGTTGCTAAACCTGTACCTCCATTTGCGACTGAAATAATACCTGTGACATTAGACGATGTACCTGTTGTATTCTGATTAAAAGTTGGCCAAGTAAATGCGCCTGCACTGAAATTTCCAGATGTTGGGGTGCCAAGAATGGGTGTTACCAGCGTTGGTGAAATAGAAAGCACATTTGAACCAGAGCCAGTAGAGGTTGTCACTCCTGTACCACCAGAAGCCACGGCCAAAGTAGCAGACAGACCAGCCGCAGTTCCAGAAGTATTTTGATTAAAAGTTGGCCAAGTCTGCGCACCAGCAAAGGTGATTGAGCCAGTCATTGTGCCGCCACCTAAGGCTAGATATCCAGTCGCTGGCAAATAGGCAATTAACCATGTAGTTCCGTCGTACACCTTCATATAGCCAATGGTGGTGTTGAAATACAGGTCGCCACTGGTCATGGCACTACCTAAGGGGTCGAGCGTAGGGTCTGAGGATAGAGAGCCGTAGTACTGACCTTTGAAGGTATTTAACGAACTAAGTGAACTTGCTGCGCTGTTCGCAGATGCCGCTGCGCTGGTAGCAGATGCCGTGGCACTGTTACTCGCGTTTGTTGCACTGACGGCTGCGGCTGCGGCAGAAGTCGAAGCTGCGGTAGCAGAGCCCAAAATGCCATCAACATAAGTCTTAGTCGTTGCGTCCTGAGCTGCCGTCGGATCAGCAAGCCCGGTGATTTTGTTTGCTCCCAATGCAATTGCGCCACTCATGGTGCCGCCTGACAAATTTAGCTTAAGCGCATCAGCCGTATCAACATAGGTTTTAGTTGCTGCGTCTTGAGCCGTTGTAGGATTGCCAAGCCCAGTAATTTTGCTGGTGCCCATAGCTAGAGCACCAGTCATAGTGCCACCAGCCAAATTTAACTTAAGCGCGTCAGCGGTATCAACATAGGTTTTGGTTGTTGCGTCTTGCGCAAGCGTAGGATCGCCTAGCCCAGTTATTTTGTTTGTACCCATGGCAATAGCACCACTCATAGTGCCGCCAGCCAAATTCAGTTTAAGCGCATATGCGGTATCAACATAAGTCTTGGTTACTGCATCTTGGGCAAAGGTTGGATCGCCCAGCCCAGTAATCTTGTTTGCGCTCATAGCAATAGCACCACTCATGATGCCGCCAGTTAAATTCAGCTTTAATGCCAAAGCTGCATCGATTTGAGTACTCGTATAAGCGTTACTGATGTTGTAGCCAGCTATGGTCGTTGGGTTTGATCCAGCAGTCACTCGGCCGTAGGTATCAACTGTCAAGGACTGATAAGTGCCTGCAGTTACAGCTGTTGTTGCTAGGTCAATGTTGTCAGCGTTGATCACAATACGGCTGCTTGAAGCCGTGCCAACATCTAGGGTATTTCCAGTTTTAGTCAGTCCTGCACCGGCCGTGATCTGCCCTGCTCCGCTAAATTGAACCCAAGTTACTGCTGAAGTACCAATGGTACCACCCTGGTCAACCGTACAAACCCAACCGCTTTCACTGTTAGTTGTGCCCTTTTCAATAAAGGTAAATGCAGAGACCAGCTCAGTCCAAGTATCAGTATCAGTTGAACGTGTCCATGAACCAGCTGCACAAAGATAAATACCGTTATTGGCTTGCGTTGATTGGTCTTTTACCAAAACCCTGTCGCCTACGGCTAACAAGACTCCATCAATTGTCTGAATTCCAGACAGGGTAATATTGGCGATTGTCGCGACAACACAACTTGCTTTGGCATCAAGTCCTTGTGCGGTGTTATCAACATAATTTTTTGTAGCTGCATCTTGTGCTGCAATAGGATCGCCAAGTCCAGTGATCTTGCTGGTACCCATTGCAATCGCACCACTCATGGTGCCACCGCTTAAATTCAGCTTAAACGCGTCAGCTGTATCGACATAAGTTTTAGTGGCAACGTCCTGAGCTGCTGTCGGATCGCCTACTCCAGTAATTTTGGATGCACCCATAGCAATTGCACCGCTCATGGTGCCGCCGCTTAAATTGAGCTTGAGAGCATCAGCTGTATCAACATAAGTTTTTGTAACTGCGTCTTGAGCCTGTGTGGGATTTCCAAGATCCGTGATCTTGCTAGTGCCCATTGCAATGGGGCCGCTCATAGTGCCGCCAACTAAATTGAGTTTTAAAGCTAAGCCTGTATCGGTATAGTTTTTAGTTGCGGCATCTTGGGCCGCCGTCGGATCACCAACTCCCGTAATTTTGCTAGTGCCCATGGCGATTGCGCCACTCATGTTGCCACCAGTCAAGTTTAATTTAAGCGCGTCAGCAGTATCGACGTAAGTTTTAGTGGTTGCATCTTGGGCCAGTGTGGGATTTCCGAGACCCGTGATCTTGCTGGTGCTCATCACAATGGCGCCGGACATGGTAATAGCTGCAAAGGTCGATGTGCCACTAGAAGCTACGTTACCCGTAAGATTCCCTACGACGTTGCCAGTTACATTGCCTGTTAAATTCCCAGTGACATTACCAGTAAGTGCTCCCGCAAAACCTGAGCTTGCGCTTACCGTCGTAAAAGCACCGGTTGATGGTGTAGTGCCGCCAATTGGAGTGCTATTGATCGTACCGCCAGTTATTACAGTGGTCGAGCCAAGCGAAGCTGTTCCGGTCACCGTCAAACTGGTGAACGTGCCAGCAGAGGGCATACTCGCGCCAATCGGCGTGCTATTTATAGTTGAAGATGTGATTGCCAAAGACTGTAAAGCTGATGAGGCCGTCAGGGCAGTACCAGCTGAATTAATCATCGCAATCTTGTAGCCATTAGATGCAAGAGTGGGTAGCAATGCAAAGCCTGCCGTGATGCTCTCTAGTTCAGCCCGCAATTGCGCGGATGAGCCTGGTGAGTTGGGCGTTGGGTAAGTGGCGTGGTTGTAATAGCTATTGCTCATCTCAGTCCTCGGCGAGGTGTGTAGTGAACAATGATGCTGTTCACGGTAAATTGCGGAAAGAGGTCAGAGTTAGACGAGATACGAACCGACATGTTTTCAGCTGTTCCGTTGACTTCAATTTCTGAGGGAGAAATATCAGTGCCATCCCAGACAAAGTTGTCCCAAATCATGGAATCCCAAAATCCTGATCTCAAGTCGTTTTCGTATGTTTCATCTAAAGGTTGGTCAATTGCATTGGTTCTGTAACCAAGGTCGTAGCCAAATTGAATCTCGGTATATGAATTTCCAGTCAATTCAACACTGGCTTTTCGATAGCGCTTAAGCATTCGAGGTGATCCAGTTGAAGTAAAAACTAAATTAAGGTTGGCAGGAATAGGGTCGCCATCAAAACTAGTGCCTGCATCAAGTCTGTAAACAAAGCCGTTAGTTGACCCAAAAAACTGAGACGTATTACCCGTTGGCGTCTCACCTTCCACGCAGCAGCTGACTGCGTGCGCGAACTGAACCGGCATGCTGCCAAGTAACTTGCCATTTAAGACGGTCAAGTAAAGCGCATTACCGTTAGAGAAGAAAATCCGGTATTGACCCTTGTCCCTATTAACCAAGCTTCCAGCAGCAGTGTCACGGTTTTGCTGAATAAATGGCCTTAAGTTCATGGTTAATGAAGCAGGTAAAAAGTTACCAAAATTCAGCGTTGTGCCTAGGCTGACGATTCCCCTGTCATCAAGCACATAAGCTTGATCCATGTTTTGAGCTGTATAGGCAATCGCACCTGTGCCCGAATTGAACGTTGACAAGCTGAAATTGGCTGAGCTTGTGCCATAGAGAACTGAAGTGTCCGAGCGGGTGTACACCGCAAGAGCGCCACTTGTTTGATCTCCTGGCAAGGTCAAAAGATTTGTGACCTGTGCGTTCATTGCAAGTTCCCCTGCTCCAAGCAGCGGAGACCATTGATAAGGGTACCCAAGCCCAGAGAACTGTAAAGAGGCCCCAAAACTAAAAAAAAGATGCTGCTTGTGAAAAGCAATGTGGTTTGGCGTATCTACTGTCATTCCCGTTTCAATCGGAACAAATGTTGTTCCGTCAAACTCAAATCCACGATTCACGCCATCAGCACCGTAGATCTTGTAATTTGCTGTGCCGCCGCCAAAGTTGGCAACCACAGTTTCGTATCGCCCGCTTGGTGCTAACGTTATCTGAGTCGCAGCACCGCCAGCCTTGGCTTTAACCTCGCCGCTAACCGTTAAGTTTTCTCCGTTGGTAAATGTGCCAGTGGAGGAGGAGAGTATTAATCTGCCAGCGGCAGTTCCAGCACCTGCCGTTCCGGACTGCAATACCACTCGAGCTACGACTCCAGTCGCTCCACTAGATGCGCCTGTTACCGTGTCTCCGTCTAAGACCAAAGCGGTGCCTGTGTTAAATCGTAACTCTTTGCCTAGCGGGACAATTATCCAACCGCTAGTACTTGATTTGTAGAGAACTGCCGCCGTACCGCTTGAATTATTTCGCCAAGCGTAAACCACACCGTTGTAGAAACTCACGCCCAAAATTCGGCCTGAACCTGGAACTAGGGTGATATCAGCGCGATAGTCGTCAGCCGCCAAATTGCGGTATGTGGCGTCGGTCAAACCATCTGCGGACACCCCTTGTACAACCGAAATCGTTGCTACATTGGTGCTACTGACCCGCACAATTTCACCATTAAGAAACGTACCAGTTTCTTTTGTAGTCACAATTGTTGTGGCATCTACAAATATAACTTTACCGGTTGCTGCAGAAAGTGCACCAGTTATGGTTGTTCCAACTGAAACCGATGATATGAAAGTGCAAACTAAGATGTTGTAGTTTGCGTCTGAAGGATTGGGGCGACCATCAAAGCGTTCATAACCCGCAATTCTTGTATAGCCGCCAGTAATACTGCATTCAAAGTTTGCTGCCCGCCGTGCAACTCCAGCTGGCAGGGATAGCGTAGGCGTGACCTGATCAAGACCACCGTTGAGCCGGATCAGATCGTATTTAACTGGAACTGCTTTAAACATACTTAAGCCAGAGGTGGGCCGCTGACTAGAGTTGGCAGTTGATCAATATTGAGGCGTTGCATCAAACGCTGAAATTCAAATTCAGCTCTTAGATAGACCTCAGGCGCGGACTCGTAACCAGCGTAGTAATACATAGCACGGTAGACAACCAACATGTGAAAGTTAGTGGGCAGTGCTGGTGAATCGAAATCAGCTGACAGCTCAATGGGTTTGACGTAGTACTCGCCATCAATAACGTATGCCTGATCGGGAATTGACCCAAGTCCAAGGCGTTTAGTTCCATCGATAGTTGCTACCACTGGCCTTGCATACGTAGTTCGCATATTTCCGTACATGTACAAATTGCGAAACGTCGTGTACTCCATATAGTTCATCAACTGCTCATCGGCATAATTTTGTCCGACTGAGCTACAGCGGAAACTATCCCTTTTCCAATTCGCAAAGGTGCTACCAATTCCGGCTTCTGTGGGGGTGTAGAACTGTTGATGTGTAACTGTATTAAAAGTTACCGTAGCTCGCATAAACAACCAATCTTCTTTGCTTGTTTGAATGTCAACCCAAGCCGACGTTACCCAGTTTGCAATGCGGGCGGCTTCGCCCGTTAAATTTTGCACAGTGGCTAAGGCTGGCCCAGTGACCCCGCACTCAACGCGAGTACGGTTAACAAGCTCAAGAAAATTCATGCTGGCTCAGCTAATACATGTTGCAGCCAAGCGCGGCCTCTTGGGTTGGTGTCCTCTACCAGGTCGAATGGGTAGCAAAGACCATGTCGAGCCACCATGTCAATTTGGTCTGGTGCAGACGCATTGCGCGTAATTTGCGAGTACTTGGTCTCTTTCATGCGAGCCAGCACTTCAACGTACTTGCGGCGAACCAAGGTTGGATAGCCGCGAATGATTGGCTGGTTGGTGCCATTCACATTAACAATAACTTGTGGCGACTGGTTTTCATCTGTCGTTGAATGCACATTGATCGTGACGAGTTCATTCATAAATGATTCTTCACTTGCCAATGCACTGAAATCTTTTGACTCTGCAAGAGTCTCGATCACAGGAGCGTCATCTGTAATCTCAATACCTTTAATTGGTTTCATAGCCATTCGTTTCTCCAGTTAATCAAAAAGAAAGGGCCGCATAAAGCGACCCCTTCAAAACCCTCTGTTAAGGAGGATGGCAACAATTACAGTGCTGTACCAGGCATCAAAGCCGTGTCGTAGAACGTGTAAGTCACACCACTCACGCCGTTAAGTGCCGTGGTGTTAGGAACAAACGCGACTGTCGAGCTGATCTTCAGTAAACCAATCAAGGTTGTATTGGCAGTGGTTTGTGGAGGCACTGGGCAAGGCTCGCCTGCTCCAACGATTGGACCTTGGGTGGTTGAAGCCACCCCAGCGCCAGTCAGCCAAAGTGCAAACAAACAACTCTGGTTTGCAGCCAACGAGGTGTGGCCTGAGGTAAATGCCGTCTCGGCCGAAGCGAAAGATTTCAAAACGCCATTGTTTGTATAGACAACAGTGTTTGCATTCTTCAGCTTTGTGTTGACGGACGAACCGTAGGTTAGGCCACCGGCCGTCAGGGTCATGTAGCCACTATTGGCTTGTTCGATGTTGTATGACATTTTGATTTTCCTTATTGAACAGTGTTGAGCGTGCCCATGGTTGAAGCATTAGCTGCGCCGGATGTACCGGAGCCAGTTGTAATGCCGCCATGGGTGTGAGCGTTTAGCGCTGTGCGAAGCGCGGCAAGGTCGGTTAAGACCGAATTGAATAGTTGCCTAATCTCATCACTGGTGAGAAGGTCAGGCACAGCTACCATTCGTTGGTTGATTGATTCAGCCATGCTTAACTCCTTAAAGAGCAGTTACGCCGGCTTCGATACGAGCCATAAAGGCATCGTTCAAGCGGACAGTGGCAAACCAAGTGGATGCGCCGACATAACCGAACTGACCCAAGGGGTTAGCGTGATTAGTCTGGCTGGCTTTGAGCACAACAGGCTTAATCGCTGACATGCCTTTAAGCGCAACTTGGCCCCATGCGTCTTCACCAATGATGATGAATGGGTATACGTCAACGCTTGTGCCGCCAACTGACAACATGCCGCTTGAGCCAACGCTTGCACCGGCCGCTGCAAATGATTTGAGCAGCGGTGAGGAGATGAAGCGGAAGTCTTCGCATGCGCCAACTTCGCGGTCATGGATAGGCTTAAATGAGCCGTACTCTTCAACGCGTGTGAAGCCAGGTAAGTTGCGAATGTCAGACACGGCATCTGTGTGAACAAACACAATGTATGAAGGCTGCACAGCGCGTGTACCAAAGTTCACACCAGGCGCCAAGCGTGAGGTCACGCGGCGAGCTCGGTTGGACTCAAGGGTACGAGCCGATTTACGCAAAGCGTTTAAGCTGACAGGCGTGTTCACTGCTGCTCGGCTAGAGCCGTTAGCGTAGATCACCGTAGAGCCAGCCTTCAAGACGCCGTAGCGAACCATCTCCATCACCTCAGCAAGGGTCTCGCCCGTGAGCTTGACCATTTCGCCGGGAATGTCGTCTTCGTACAGTTGCTCAACCTTGCTGGAGTACTTGAAAAGCACGCCGTATTGTTGTAACTGAACAGAAACGTCTTGAAACGAGATCGTATTGGAGTTGGGCGTTACGCCCTCGGCCAAAACAAAGTTACTCGCTGTGATATCGGGCGTACCAACATATCGAGAGGTGTTCTCAATCGTTGTGCCAGATGTGGAAGCGCCAAAAGGCAAAGTGCGACGGAACACCAGAGTGTCGGTCGAGTTTTGCGGCATTTCGCGTTGTGTACCAAAGTCACCGAGGACGGTGATAGGTTGGGCGTGCTCAAGCATGCCCTGTGCTGCACGAATTAGATTTCGCGATGCACTGGTGCCATAGTTTTGAATGGACATGTTAGTAGTTCCTTAAATATTGAGATTTCAATAACCACGCTGCGCTTTTGTTTTTTCGCGCTTTGTGGCTTCGTAGTTCCAGAGTTCTTCCGGCGAGAGGTCGTCCAGTGTTTTGGGCGGTGCCACTTGTCCCGGTCGAGTTACCGCGGCAGCAGCTAGACGTGCTCCGCGTTCTTGCTTGATTTCTGATGCAGGCTTTGCTTTTGCGCTTTGAAACATGTCCAACATGCGAATTGCATCCTTGGCCGAAGCTGAGCCAGCTAAAGCGCGGGTCTCGGGCGTTTGCACAGAGAACCAGTTGACAAACTCAGGCGTATTAACCGTCGTTTCCCAGTCCTCGTGCTTACCTTCAATGCGGGCTTTCTCTAACTCTCGCGTCATCTCCTGTCTGGTTTCAGAGACTTGCTGCTGCACATACCCAGCCACCTGTTCAGGCGTTAGGTTTTGCTGCTGCGTGACTCCAGCCATCTTGGCGGTGACGTACTCTTCCATGGCCCCTGCCCACTCAGGAAAATCTTCCTTGAGCTGATCCCATTTCTCAGGGTTGGCCGTTGCTGTAACGATCTGCTTTTGCGATGGCGCATCGGCGACTTGCCGGCGGGCCAATTCAGCGTCTCGTTGCATCGCCGCGACTCGACCCTCTGTCGTTTTGACGTGATGCAGCAATTGAGCGTTTGCTTGTGCCAGCTCGTCAATCTGAGCAAGCTTTGCTCTGACGGTGTCTGACAGCCCAGCAAGAGGGTCTTCCGGTTCAACAATCTCGGGTTCTGGTTCGGGGGTTAGCGAAGCTTGCTCCGCGACAACGACCTCCTCTTTTGCGGGTGACTCATCACCGGCTTGGAGAATCGCTGCTTCCTCGTTCCAAAGCTCTTGCATGTTTTCTTGGTTTTCTTCCACTTTTCAAACGCCCATAAAAAAACCGCCTTAAAGGCGGTTTGACTAACAAAGCTGAACGGGATTAATCCTCCGGTTCAGCGGCTACACCCCGAGTTGCCTGGTTAGGCAAGTCGAGAATTCTTTTAAGTAATCGGATTTCGCCGCGAAGAGCAGCAGTTTGAATCTGGTCTAAAAAAGCGTCGTTCTTTAAACGCGCTTTTTCCAGCTCCTCTTGAGTCCACTTCTTAATTTGGTGCCAAGCAGGCGAGCCAAAATCAATCATAAAAAAAGGGCACAAGTGCCCGTGAGTCGTATTTTGATAAGACTAAATTCATTTGTCAATCGTCATTCCAAAAATCTCAACTTATACAGAGTTGACTGATAGAGGGCGACGGCCTCATCAATCAAGTTGTGAAGCGCTGTTTCATTGCGCTTACATATTTCTTCACGGTTATCTTCAATCCAAGCCATCTGCTGCTCAAGTACATCTGCAATTTCTCCAGCATATTCATTCTCCAAAAGTGGTATTTCAAGAAGTTCGTTGTAGCGACCTTGGTAGGCTTCAGCAAATGCGTCAGCTCGCTCAACAATTCCTTCATAAAAGTTTCCTAGTGATATGTGCGCCGCAAAGCTACCAGGACCCGTGGACTTCAAATGTGCACGGTGAGCCATGTCCCGTGCCAGGAATAATAGGGCTACGTATTGGCCAGCCTTTCTCATCAGTAAGCTTTCTTATCAAACATCGCTTTAACAGCAACCACAACGCTTATCGATGTGCTTGTGCCGCCGCTAGAGACGGCGCGAATGTAACCGGGGTTTTCCGTTACTTTGCGAATACCTGCTGCCGTGAATGAAGTGTTTGTGCCAATCCAAGCATTCAGCGTTGACCAGTTGGTTCCGTCGTTCGAACCTTGGAGCACCGCCGTCGCACTTCCAAAAGTGCCTGAGACTTGTACAGTCAGATCGGCAGCATAAGGAACAGGAAAGGCTGTTCCGGTATCAGCATCGGCAAGAGTCCATGTCACTAAGACCGCGCCGTTTAAGCTGTTTCTGTCAGTGGTTGCGTTTACTGTAGCCATGGTTATGCTTTCGTTGGATATAGATTAACCCAGGGGTTATCTGGGTTTTGGTTAATGCCGCCGTAGTAGTTACCTGTCACACCAGAGAGTTTTGCGGCTGTTGTTGTATCCATGGAATTCGTTACCAAACCATTTGGCTGCCCTGTCGTAGTGGGTGGGAACATCGTGTAGTTGTAGACCCCTGCCGCAATGGCAGCAGCTGGTCCTGGGTAGGCTGTGCCGTCTGGCCCATAAACTGCACCAGTAGAAGAAGCTCCCGGAGTAGAGCCTAGGCCGCTTGTATTTGTTACCCCAGTTGAGACTACACCAGAGCCCGAGGTAAGACTGGGCGAAGTAGAAGTAGATACGCTCTTAGCTTTAAGCGCCGCCAGTTGCTTTTGCAAATCTAGATAGCTCGTGTTTAAAGCGCCATACTGCGTGTTGAGTAAACCTATCTGGTCTTGGTAGCCTTTGGTTTGGGTTTGCAATCCCGTTAAGGCGGTGTTCGCATTTTCTAGACCAGTCGTTAATGCTGCATTTGAATCAGTCAGCGTATTAAATTTTGTTGCGGTACCGAGGCGAGCCGTCACATCGGGTAAAGCCGTTCCCGTGACACGCGAAACATCAGCTGCAGTCCATTTTGAGTCGTTGATTTTCCGAGCGTATACGGTGTCATCCAATCCTTGATTGGCTGAGAAGTAGCCACCAATGTCTTTGGCTGTGTTGTAGCGGCCTTGAATGTCATCAAGCTTAGTGCCCGTGGCCTGTGCCATTTGAGCAGGCGTTACTTTAAATTCATCCATCTTTTGGGCAATGGCATAGTCGCTCAGCCCTGGATTGGCTATTAGGTAATCCTTAACTTGTTGGTCAGTTACGGCCATGATGCTTCCTTATATTCCTGATCCTGCGACCAACTTGAGTCGTTGCTCTGCGGCGAAGAGTTCCTTCTTACCGCGCTCTTTGATGGCCGTGTCAGCCAGCTTGGCTTTGATTTGTTCCAGAGTCATGTTCTGAGTGTTGGAGAGCTTGAGCATCTCGATCTCGCGGGTCATTTGCAGCTCTGCCATGCGCATCTGCGCTTGTTGCTGCGCGATCTGTTGGCGAGTTTGAAGCTCCATCATGTCGCTTTGGTTCTGCACCTTGGCTTGCTCCATCGTGGACTGAGCCCTGATCTGCGCCGCCATAAGCCTTGGGTCTTGCTGCTGCCCTTGCTGCGCTACTTGCTTTTGCTGCTCTTTGATCTGCTCGATCTCTTCGTCTGACTTAAACACCTCAGCCGGGTCGATGTGCTGAGCTTGTAACGCTTTCTCAAACAACTTTTTGGTGTCCAAATACACACCATAAATTGGATTGGCACCAGCGGCCAATAAGTTGAGGAATGACTGGTTCTGAATGTCCCGAACCAAAAGCGCACTAGAGCCCCTGGCATCGATGGAGAAGTCGCCTTTGATTTCCTCGTCGTCGTTGTACATCATGTTGTAGTCGTAGTAGCGCTTGATGTGGGGCTTGGTGACCATGTCATCGAACTGCTTGACCAAGCGGCGAAGTACAACATTGCTGTTATTCATCAAGAGCTGCATGCCGCCCACAGTATCTGGTGCACTGCCCTTCTCTCCTTGCATCAACATGGGCACACCAGTTTCCTGGTCAGCAAGTTCTGCGGCCATCTTGATAATGGCTGAGAGCTCTGCCTGGTGCGAGTTGAACTCGAACGTCGTAAACGCTTTACGCACGTCGTCCACGTCATCGCTCGCGTACCAAATCTTGCGACTACTGAGTTGCCACTGCTTGTCTGCCGGCTGAATGGTGCCGGCCTTGATTACGATCTGCGGGCCGCTCGATACTCCAGCGTTGTCCATCATCTGACGCCACGCAGCGTTTAAAACTTTTTGTTGAGCACGCATCAGGTATGGGATGCCGTAACCCCAGCAACTGCCCGAAACCTTCTCCCAAACAAAGAAGTCATAAGGAATATCGCCATTCTCTATCGGGTTCAAGAACGCTTTAACTACTGTGGAGTTAATCACCACCACACATGCACTGATGGTCTTAAGTTCATCGTCTTCAGTGTCAATACCTTCCACACCCGAGGCCAATAAATCCTCTTTGTCGATTTCGCCCCAGTACTCCCAAACGTCGTAGGTCGCTTTAGTCTGGTCGCGCTCGGTCTCATCGCGCAACTCCTGGAGAGTGGCGCTTCTTTGCGGCCCCTCTTCCAGCACTTTCCTTAGTTGCTCTTTCATGTAGCCAGGCTGCTTTGCGAGGTCCCTCACTTGCTTGGCCGTCATCTGAGTCCGCTCGTAAATGCCTTTGCCATCATGGATGTCTTCTCCAGCGGCTGGGTCTGGCCAACAGTTTCGTGGGTCGACCCTGAAACTTGCTGGATCAATCTCTTGAACCAAAGCGACCTGATGGACAGTCTCGCCGTAGCCATCTGTCATGGGTTGCCAGGCTTTTCGCATACGGTTGGTAACAACTGGTCCCTTGATCACACCTGTGCCCAATACGGCAGCGTCATGCATGACCTTCCTGATCTCACCGTTGTACTCGGCTTCAATGAGCTGGTCGTCAATGGCGCGCTGCATTGCATCAGCCCTATCGCGTGCCATCTCCATCATGTTTCTCGCAATGTCCTTGTGCGCCATGGGCTTGCCCGTCTTGGGGTCGACCATTTGCTGCCCGGTAACTGGATCAACTGCGGGCTTCTCGCTCTTCGTCATACCCATCATCTTGGGATCAGGCGTAGGCTGGATACCCCAGTTGCGGTCATCGGTTGGAAGCAAGATGTCCGATAGGCGGGCTTCTGCACTGTTTGTCTTTTGCCGAGTCATGCCGATGAACACTGTTGATCTATGCGCCTTGGCATGGTTGACAGTGACCGGGTAGCCCTGCTCCACGCTTGTCATCATCTGACTGGCCGCGCGGTTGACGTTATCTTTGGCGTTGTACTGGTCTTCGTCCTCTAGCCAGCGCTTGTCTACGCCGTAGCTGTAGCGGCTTCTGATCCACTCGTCGCGTTGTTGAGATAAGCCCGAACCAAATGCCTGCAAGCGATCCTCGTCCCTTTGCTTTGCAATATCAGGGTCACTGATCTCGATCTCTACTTGTGGTTGGTTGGGAAAGTCCATGTTCATCCTAGTACCCAGCTACTGGGTCAAATAAGCCAAACTCAACCACTGGCATCGCCATTTGCGAAAGCCTGCTGCTGGCTTCTTCTTGTGTCTTGGCCTTGCGGCGCATCATCATTGCGTAACGAGTCGCGGCCATCAGGTCATCGCCAGACTTTACGATCAAGCCATCTTTGCGGTGGTAGAGCCTGAACTCTTCAAACCAGTCATCAAGGTGTGAAAACACTCTGATGCGCATGGTCTGCATCCTGGCCAGCATCTCACTCACGCCGGCTTCTAAGCCGTTGCTGCCGTCTTCAAATGTGGCTCTGTGGGGCAGCATGTTTACCCCGGCATTTTTGTATTGCTGGGCTAATTGGTCACCAGAGCCTTTGTCATGCTGCAGCCCGTCGTGTGGCCATGCCACTGGGCACCACTCGCCTCTGCCACGAATGGCTGCTGCGTGAATTGGCACACTGGCTTCCTTTTGCCTGTAGCAGTCTGTGACATACAAAGTGTCTGTGTCTCTGTCCCAAGCAAGCCAAACGGCTGCTGTTGGGTGACCCCATCCGAAGTCCAGCCCAACGATCCGAGGCCAGTAGCCTGGAATCGGGAAGGGGCTAACTTTGATAGCTGACTCAGCTACTGGGAAAACTCGGCCAGAGCCCATGACGGGTATGCCCTTGGCCCTGGCTTCCCTTTCATGCTCTGGGTAACTTGCGATGATCGATTTACGTTCCCCTTCTGAGTAGTGCTCAGCATCATCGATCGTCATCGTGGTGGTGATGGCGCTCTCTGGCTTTTCAATCAGGAACCGTTTAACCACATCCGACATACCCAAGAGAGGCGTGAAGGTCACGAACACCATGCCACCTGTGGCTTGAGTTCGAGTCAAACCCTCAGAGTAAATTGTCAGCGGTGGCTCTTCGTCAAACCATACGCCGTCCACAGTGTCAGCTTGCCACTTGCTTCGGCCTTGGTCATAGCTGTTGAACTGGATCACGCTATCTTCACCATTGATGTGCTTCACAACAGCAGAGCTGATCGCATCTGGTACCCCAGGGCGCATGCTGGTGTCTTTGAGTAGCTCAAACGGAATAGCACCTGTGCCCCACTCATCTCGAATCTCGGGTGGGCCAATCAGCAGTCGCTGTACACCCTTCCTGGTTAATTCAGCTGACTCCGAACCCACTAGCCATCGGGTGGCATGCTGGTAGCGCCGGCCCTGCCACCAGTCTGGATATAGCCCAGTGACATGCATAGCAACCTCAAATGCACCCGCCCAGGTTTTGCCAAGCTGGTTACCGGCCATAAATAACCGCTCTCGAAATGAGCCGGTGTGGTGAAAATCTTTTTGCTTCGTGTAGGGCTTGTAGTTGGCTAAACGGTCTCGTTTGAATCTCAGATTTTTGAGACGCATCAACTCGTAGAGTTCACGCTTCTCGTCTTCATTCAAAGCTGCCAGATTCACACTAAAGCCTTTGCCATGAGAGCTTGCAACCGCTGATCGAGCTGGTCGTTGCTAAGCTCCAGGTGGCCAGAGACCCTCATCTCAACGGCCTTTAGCTTGGGCTGGGTATAGCTCAAAAGTTCGTTCAGTACCCTGAGCTTGGTGTCGTTGTCCACGGCATCCACCATCATGTGTCTGCCATCCTGGTCAAGAACTGGCTGCCCTGAACGATCAGTCACCATCACTTTGGCCTTGAGGATTCGGATCATCTCAACGGTAGGATCAAGCCCCTCGTCAATGAGCGCCTCGTACACCGGCACCAAATTGATCGAGCCCTTTTTCTTGGATGAGCGCTTCCGGTCTTCATGCCCCGTGTGAAACGGGTTGGCCCCAAGCAGGTCTTGCACAGTCGCCAGTTGGGGCGGTGCGCCTGCCAGATCAGACAAGCGAGTCACCGAGTGGTGTTTAGCCATGAAAGCGGCTTAAACTTTCCCAGGAATCAAGCCACTGGCAAAGCCAGGTGGTGATTTGGGCTTAGTGGCACCAGATTTTTGTGGTGTGGCGCAGTTGTCTGGAAATTTCACTGAAACCATTCCTGGCTTCACACCTGCGGCGGCCTTCTCATTGCGAGCGGCTGGGTTGCTGTAGTTTTGCATCGATTTTCTCCATTAAAAATAAGAAACTCCTAGTCAAGGAGCCGTAAAAAGCTTGGAAACCCGCATGTTTCCTTGAGAGACCTTGAAATTTGTCCCTTTTTTGTCCCTAGGCGTAGGTTTTTTGCTCTTTTGACCTGAGATTTGCTTCTTCATCCCACATACGCTCTGGTGAAGCTTCTTGATCAGGCGCTGCTTCGTTTTGCTCTTCGCTTGGCTGCAGCATTTCCATCAACACCTGAGCAGCTTGGCCAACAGAGTCAAACTCTTGAGTCATTGGCTCGGTGGTTTGATCGCCCGCATCTTCAGTCACCCGAACTGAGCCGTCATCGTTGATCTCAATCGTGATTGTTTCCATCGTCGCGCTCCAGAAACGACAAAGCCGCCCAAAAGGCGGCCATAAAAAAGCCGCTGGTTAGGCGGCAACTAGGGAGTTCTGCAGACGCGGCTCTCCTGCGGGGAAATTTAACAGAAATGAAATCGTACGGTCAAGGGTGAAACGACCTGAAAATAGCGATTTGAAAGCCCTGGTTTCAAATGGCGAGCCCACAACATCCAAAACAATTGAACCCGCCATAAATGCCAGCATTTTGATTTAAGGCAACGTTGACTTATAGTAATTGAAACAATATGTTTAAGTTATCAAAAAAAGAGAGCTACAAATGAAAATCTACACCCTTGCTCTTATTGCTTGTTTGTCTGGTTGCGCGTTAACGCCAGAGCAAATCAAAACAACCTCCAGTTCCATCCTTTGCGATAATTATTCTGCCCCGCTTAATCCAATGTTCATGCACCCTGACCTCAAAAACGAACTAGACAAAAGGGGGGTCACACATTGCACAACAAGGGAATATGTTCAAGCAAGGGCTGCTGCTCTTCAAGGTCTTGGCAATTCATTGCAACTATTACAAGCTGGCCAAAGAACTTATGCCCCTGCTGCACCTTTGCCAACTTTACCTCAACCAGTTCGTTGCACAACAACATACAACGCAGCTTCTGGCCAATATCAATCCATTTGTAATTGACATAATTTTTAAATGCTCGGAAGGTGTCTCTAATGGAGCTTTTTTTCGTTGGACTCGTTGCGCTTGTAGTCGGCTTCTTTTTGGGATTCAAGTTGTTTGCTAAGGCAGCTCAGCCTGAGATCAAGGAAATGGAGAAGAACCAAGCAATAGATCGAGCAAATTACCTGTTTACTTTGCGCCGAGAACTAGCAAACATACTAATTTGGCGAGATCCCCAGCGCTATGTCAAGCTGTATAAAGAACTTTGCTCAGAGTTCAATTCCTTTAAGTCTTGGCGTCTGGAGGAGATCAATAAAAGGTTGTCAGAGTTGAGTAAAGAATATCCGTTTTACGCAGACTTCGACACCATTGGTTCAAAAGAGTATGTTTTGTATCCAGATGCAGTTTCGTGGAACAGCTACGAGAAACTTGAAGCAAATTATAGAGATCTCGCTACTTTCGTTGCCCTTTCCCTCCAAAGTAACGCATCTTGGCAGGATGCGAAATACCAAATTGATTTTAACTTTACTGCTGAACATGTTCCAGACAAGCTTGAGCATTTATTGGAATACGTAGAACGAATTGAAGATACGAAGTTAATTATGCGAACAGACCAAGCCATGGATGCTTACTACACCATGCGCGACAAAGAAACTGGAATGCTAGACAACGATTTCTTCGCAGTGAAAATGATTTACCGTTCACGACCGGATAACCTTTACGGCATTCACATTAAACGCACAAACGAGTTTGCCATCTATTCAGTCTTTAACTACGACGGGGGAGGTACTTCAACGAGCCACTACCGCTCGGATTCGACGTTTGAAAAAGAAATATATCTACATTCAAATGTGGCGCTTTTAGATGAACTAAAGCGACCTTTGTAACAAAAAAACAAATCCTTTAAAAAATGAAAGCTCCTGTAGGCCGTGTGTATGTATTGAGTAACCCAGCAATGCCTGGCCTACTAAAAATCGGCTACACATTAAACACAGTTGAAGGCCGAGTCAAAGAACTCTCCCTTGCTACCGGGGTTCCGATTGAATTTTGTATCGAATACCAACTGGAGTGCCGTGATCCAGCTGGACTAGAAGCTTACGCTCACAACTTTTTTCAAAATAGACGTTACAACGGAAATCGTGAATTTTTTTCAATTTCAATTAACGATGCAATTGAAGTTTTACGTCAAAACGCAAATGAATTACTGGCTGAAGAATTTAGTGATAGGGCTAAAGAATCCAGCTCAATAAAAATACCTGCAACACTTTACTTAGTGAGGGTAAATAAAAGTCAGAATATTTTCCGGCTGGGATTATTTCAACAAGAACAGAATTTTCTTCAATCTGAAGAGTTTAAATTGCTTGTAGTTGAGCTTTACAACAAATTCAATCCAAACTTTTTTTATGAATGTGAAGTCCTCCAGACGGAAGAGTTTTTTTGCGCAAGTAATCTAGCATTTCAGGAAATGAGAAGACTTGCTGATGGGAATATCGCAAGATTGAAATCTTTAAACAAAGAACTTATCCATCAAACAGCAACCTATCCTTATCGAACCTTTGATCTTAGAACGCTTGCTTTTAAAGAGTACAAAGAATCAATACCTATTCAAATTTTTAACTCTTCCTTATCTTTGATTAAACCAATATCAAAAGCTAGTGATGAAAAAACTTTAACACTAATTACGGCATGTAGCCTGCCTGAAAAAAACTTGGAATTGTGAGAATTTAGAAATGAAAAAACTGTTTTATCTTTTGCTAGTTTTAGCAAGCAATTTTTGGGCTTTGACGGCCATTGGACAGACAGTACCTGAAACACAACCAAAATGTGTCGGGCCAGATTATCCAAGCGCATCAAAAAGGCTAGAGGAAGAAGGTACGGTAACTCTTAGGTACTTAGTGGGGACTGATGGAAAAGTGATCAGCGCTGAAGTTGAAAAATCGTCTGGTTTTAGACGCTTGGACGAAGCTGCAAGGAGCGCATTAGTTAAGTGCCAATTCAAACCTGTTTTAGAAGACGGGGTACCCGTTCAACGAGTTTCCAAACAGAATTACGCCTTTCGATTAGAAAATGCAGCAAAAATTTCCCCTGTCCAATATAAGGTTTCCGACTTAAATGGCGTACTTTTAAAAAATGGAACTTTTCCAAAAATGCGCTTTGTTTCATTTTCAGAGCCTGAATCTTTGTCAATCAACTGTCGCTTGTCTACAAACCCAATATACGTTTCTGCTCAAAATATTCCTATAAACAAATTTATTGAAAATGCTTTTAATTCAGAGCTACAAGCAGCGGATTTGTATTCAGAACAAGGTACGTTGTTAACTGCTGATATCAAAAGAATTTCATCTTCTACATTTCCAAGCGGAAGTTGGGATCTAGAGCTAGACTTGAAACTTGAAAGTGGGAGAAAAATTAACTATTCGCATTCTCACCAATTTGCAACTTCAACTATGGAAGGTACGCAAAGTTGCCTTAAAGCTGCTCAAGAATTTCCTGTAGCTGTACAGCAGTTGTTTTATAAAATTGCTGCTAACAAAAATTTTATTGAGCCAGCAAAATAAATGCACCATAAAAAATAAAGCAGATTTACGAGAGGTTGTCACCGCAATTGCGGTACGGAAAAAAATCTGCGGTGGCTCAGACTTAAAAATCCAACTCGGCAGCCAACTTCTTCATCACAGCCCCGGCAACTTCCCTTTCCATCCGGGAGATGGTCACCTCAAGCCACTCCGACTCGTCGCCTGTGTGCTCAAAGGGTGCTCTCCCAGCCCCTCGGCAATGCGTGCAAATCTGGTCGCTTAGAACTGGTGTGCCTGGAATGATGTCGTAGCCCCTGCCGACACAAGGCTTGCAAACATCATCAACATAGTGCTTTACAGCGTTGAATGCCAAAAGCAAGGCATCTGTGTATTTAACATTTCGCTTGGCCAGCATTTCAGCAAGGGCCGTGACGACTTTGGGAAACTCGGCTGAATCACCCGCGTACTTAAGCCGCCACAGACTCACACCAATCGGATTGGACTGCCCAACCATCCCAGTCGCTCTGACAATGTCGATGTCGCCAAACTCACCGTTGACAGCTTCGCCAAGGTTGCTTGAAGTCTGGCTGCGAACCATTCTCTCTTTTGTAGTCATGCGAATTCCTTTTTTACGGCATCCAAAAGCGCTTGCTGCATGTCACCTTTGGTCGCAAGCACTTCCATAATTTGTTCATCAATCGTGTCGATGGCCACCAGGTGGTGAACCACAACCCCATTCTTTTGACCCGTTCTGTGCAATCTGGCATTTGCTTGCTCATACAAGTCCAGGCTAAAAGGCAAGCCAAACCAAACAATCACATTGCCGCCCACCTGAAGGCCATCAACGCCATGGCCACCAGAGGCTGGGTGCATTAAGAGCAGAGGAACTAAACCTTTTTGCCAAGCTTTTAAAGATGGCTCTCCGTCAAACACCACGGCTTCTGGAAACCGCTCCAGGATTCGAGCCTGGTCGTGTTGAAAGCTGGTTAAGCAAAGAACTGGCTCGCCCTGGTCAACGATCTCCTCCAAGGCATCAAGCTTTGCATCGTGAATATGCCTAACAGCCCTGCTCTCGTTGTAGACCGCCCCGTTTGCCATCTGGGCCAGCTTGCCGGCCAGGACGCCCGCGGAAACCGCAACGATGTCCTCGACCATCATCTCTTCTTTCATCTCTTCGTACTCGGTCATGTCAAAGCTCACCGACACAACGTTGTCGATCCGATCTGGCAAAACGATGTCACTTTCAACGCTGAGCATGATGTCGGCCACGGCGGCATGAATTTCTTGCGCTGCACCTGTTTTAAGCGACCAGGAATAAACAACATGTCCGTTTCGCTTATCAGGCACAAACCATTTGTCCCGGTAAGCAGTGAGTGAGCGGCCAAGGCGCCTACCCCAGTCAAGCATGCTGATCTGTGGCCAAAGCTCTAGCAATGAGTTCGGCGCTGGGGTTCCGCTCAGGATGTACAAACGCTTAGTCTTGTCCCTGACACTTTTGAGTGACTTCCAGCTTTTACTGGAGCGATCCTTGAAACCCCTGTTCTCATCGATCACGACACAATCAAATGGCCAATTTGGTAGCTCCCCCACCAACCAACTGAAGTTCTCACGGTTGATGACATAAATATCCGCATCAGCAGCCAAAGCTTTTTTTCTGGCTGCAGCGTTACCAAGTACACGCTGAACTTTGAAGTGCTTAGTCTGATTCCACTTTGCTGCCTCGGTATGCCAAACCAGTTCGGCAACCCGTTTGGGAGCAACAACCAAGACCTTTTTAGCCTTCATGGCTTTAATGGCAAGCAACATGATCACAGTTTTGCCGGCACCCATCCTGAGCGCCAAAAGATGTGCTGGCTGATCGACCATCCGTTTTACAGCCAAGCTCTGATACGGCCTAGGTGAGAAATTCATCAACTGCCTCCTTTGAATCTAGCCAGACTGCTCGGCAGCCCAACCGCGTTAAAACTTCCAAGGTGTGAAGTTGCAGCTTTGTCGGCTTAGCGCCTGGCCGCTTAACCTCCACAAAGAACACCTGCCCTTGTGGCAATACACCAATTCGATCGGGTACACCGGCATGACCCGGACTGACCCATTTAAAACATTGGCCACCCAGCGCTTTAACGCGCTTGACCAAATACCTTTCAACATCGATTTCCTGACAACCAGACATGTCAAGGGCCTTTCAAGTCGTCAACATATGTATTTTTTGTTTTGGGAAAAAAAGTTACTACATGTGAGCAACCTGTAAAACTTGTCAGGCTTGTCAGGAAATAAGCATTTCTCTTCTGAAAAGGTGCTCTGACAAGATGTCTGACAAGTTGAGTCGCTGACAAGTTAGACTCCTAAAAAATCCATGCCGGTGGTTGAATCAAGTAACTTGATCGCCTCATCGACAGACATGTCCTCGCCTTGCAGCGTCCAGACTCGACATGCCTCACCGTTCCACCACTTTCTTGTCAGGAATCTGAACCCTTTGGCGGTCAACATTCGGTTGACCCGAGTGGTCTGAAATGGTTCATCAGTCTTCGCCCGAAGGGCTCTTGAAAGGTGCTGTGATGAAACAACCTGTTTGTGAACACCAACCGCACCACCCTCAATCAACTCCTCGGTCAAGATGTCCAACTCGGACTTACTCATCTCAACCACCGTGTCTTTAGTGGCAGTGTGTGGAGCCCGTCCATCGGCTTTGAACTCCTCATGCAAGGGATAGCTTAAGAACCATTGGCGCAGTGCACCCGCATTGTTTTGAATCGCAATGAAAAGCTTCTTGTAGTACCCCTCATCGGTCATGCGCTTAACCTCGGCAAGCCCAATGGATGAGCTGATGAACATGAACCGCCGATCATCGTCCTCAACTGGAGCGCCATCCAAATAGTTTGAAAGCACCAAGTAATTCGTTGAGTTAGGCGCCACATAGCTGGGCTTGCCCTTTGGATGAATTTCAACTTCAGTGTTTGTGATGAAAGGCTTCAAGCGGTTCATCACATCAAACCGGTTATGACCGTGCTGCTTCATCTCTTCAATGGTTGTGAGGGCGTAGCCCATCGCCCAATCGGTGAAGTTGCTCTCAAGCGTCGAGCCATTAAGGGAGCGCACGTTTTGACCGCCCATGCAGTGGCCAAGCAACTCACCAAAGAAGCTTTTGCCGTCACCAGGCGGTCCATGCAGATAGGGAGTCCAGCGAATCTTCACACCTGGGCGCTGCACGTTATGGGCGACCCATGACATGAAGATGCCCCTCTCCCGCTCATTCTTGATGTACTTTGTGAAATGGTTTTGAACAAGCTCAATGGCTTCTAGGTTTTCTGCACTGAGTTGCGCGGGCATCTCTGGCTCCGAGCCAACGCGGTACAGATTGACCCAGAGCTTTCCAAACAGGGTGAACATTGAGCCGCAAGCCGGCATATAGGATTTGTGAGCAGCAACTGGAATGCGCCACTCTTCAAGCGCAAACAAATCAGCTTGCTCACGAACACCAAAAAAGTTGGTTGGCATGTATCGGTTGTACATACCTTTAAAACCCTTGCTGGTGACCTCTTGTTTGGATTCAAGGTTGAGAAACTTATCAACGTCAGTCACATAGACCCATGGCTTTACCCAAGCAGGTGCATTTGATGAGCCACCAGTTGGCACAACCTGGGAGTTAACACCAAGCAGTTCGCGAACTGTTTTAGTTGGCAGCTTCGCGCCTGTAAGCGCTTTGTGCTTCACGTTCCAAGTGGCCACCAATATTTCTTTTTGGTTTACATCAAGGTGCTTATCTAGACAAATAGCCTTGGCGACTTTGGTGCGAAGCGCCATGTCATCGGTACAGTCTTCGATCAGTTTTTTTGAAAGTTCGACGGCATCCCGCTTTTGCTGCTCTTGAGCATCCTCGCGCGCAACCTTTGTGATCTTAATGATCCAGCCAAGGGTCACGACACCTGTAGATTTTTTGCAATTGAAAGACTTCCACTTGTTATCTTCGTAGTTACGGTTTGGGTTTTTCTTGGGTGACTGAGCAAACATCTCATGCCAAAGCTCCAAGCCTTCGTCACCGCCATCGAACTGGTGATGCAGTGCTTGGCCAACTTTGAGCCATTCGTTGTAGTGCATCGACTGGTCAAGGTATGGCGCGATTTCATCCCTGATGCGATCAGCGTCCCAGCCCTCGATGGGTGCTTTGAGATTAGCCAATGCCATCTCATCGTCGGTTCCAATGACATCTGTGTTTTTTTGTTCACCCGTCATGCTTGCAAGCCAGCCAACGTCTTGCTCAAACATCGGCAACGCATTGTGGCCGTTAAGTGCATGACCTGTGACCGTGAAGTAACGCCCAGTGCCGTGCTTGTACAGCTCAATGTCGATTTGCGTTTCTTGCTCACCAAGGTTGTCTTTGACGCCCTTTACTTGTGAAGAAGCAGCCAAGTTGGAAATCGTGAACAGCTTGATACCTGTTCCTGATGGACTGACCTCGGCGTAGCCATCAACTTGGCTTAAAGTTTTGTTGGCAATTTCTGTAAGTTCACCAGTACTCTCATCACGGCAATCATCCAGGTCAATGCCATCGATGTTTTGGGTGAGTACTATGCCAACGCCATATGCTGGGTTGAGCATTGCGTAATCCCAAACCTCTTCAAAACTGGTCCAAGTCTTTGGGTCACTTGTTGATGCTCTATCGCCGTTGAGTTGATAAGGCATCTTCTTCCAGACACCGTCTTCAAAGATGTAGCCCCACAAAACCCAGTCTGGGTGGGCACGAATGTCGTCGGGTATACCTCCGAAATTAACCGGCAAGGCTTGGGGACGGGCGATCATGTTTGACTCGCTGCGTCAGCGATTGCGCCAAGCTCATTGGCGATCAAACGATTTGTTTCAGCAATATCAAGCAGTGCTTTGCGACAGCCGTTGAGGGCGTCGTTCAGGATCAATGCAGAAATAATTTCGGGGTTGTTAGTTACAACCTGCGCGTCTTCATAGAGATCACGCAGGTACTCAGAACGAGCAATAGCCATGATAAACAGTCAAAAAATAGCACCGCGAACCGCGCGACTCGGTTAGTGTTTGATCGGGTTGACGGGTTCGAGCAGTTTTAAAATTGCAGCTTGGACGTGCTGCTGGAACGCTGTGACAGCGCTCGAGTCGGCCCTCAAAGTGATGATGTAGCCTTGCTCATCAAAACCTAAAGTTCCACCTTGTCCAAGAAGCTCCAAATCTTCCATTGACAGGCTGATTGGAATTTCTCTCACCTAAAACCACTCCAGTCCAGGTCTGGACGCAGTGCTTCTGGGCCGATGTTGAGCCCCTTTTCCTTTGCCATACGCAGTAGGCTGGGTATACGGTCCATGGGAATCCCACGACTTTTCCAGCCCGAAACGGCTTGGGGCTTGACCCCCAAACGGCGTCCAATTCGGCTTGGACCGCCTAGTTTTGAAAGGATTTGGTGCTCAGTCATGCCCCAAACTTTAGTGGATTTACAACTAATATTCAAATATTTTCGGCAAAAAACACTTTTCACTACTTTTTTGTACTTATACTTCTACTCTATTCCACTTTTACACACAACTTATGCCTAAGTTAATCAATGTGGCAGGGAAAATCAAAGACACCAGGAAGCGATTGGGGCTGACTCAGAAGGACTTTATCCTTGCAGTCAGTAAAAAGCTGCATCTAAGCACGCCCCTGAACGATTCGCTAGCAAGTCAATGGGAATCAAACCTTAAAAACCGCGCCAATCCGACTGATGAGCAGCTTGCTGCCATTGCCGAACTAACAAGTCGTCCATGGGAAACGATGTGGTGGTTTATGCGTGATGACATTGACCACAAACGCGGGTATGAGCTTTACCCAGATGGCCAGTTCACCATCGCGCCTCCAGACATGTCACCCGAGCAAGAAGAAGAGCTACTTGCTGGGATGGCTGCCGAGTACAAAGAAAAGTACAGCGCGCCAATCGCTGACAAGCTACTTGCTTGGAGAGCAGAGCCAAGCACAATGTGGTCACTTTACGAACCACCCGAGCAACCCATTATTAATTCCCAGCAAAGGGCTTTAGGCATAGCCGGCCTACTGACTGGCACGCCATGCAAGAAATGCGGATACAAAAATCCTGACTTGACAAGGATTTGCGCCCATTGTGGAAATCAACTTCACACAGAAGGAATTGGTGGATTGCTTTCAAGCAATGCAATCGCTATTGGCGGCAAATCACACGAACCTGAATCGATGACCATTGGAGGACCAGTTAAAAACGCACTTCTTTCAAGTGCATCGCTCAAACGAACAGGCTTGTTTGCCTCACGTGGTCCAATAGTTGCAGATCTGGTGGAGTTCCGCCCATTACCACCCGCTCGACCAAATACCAATGAGTTTGAAACTGATGAAGATTACGATATAGAAATTGGAAATAACTTTTGGGCAGCCGTAAAGTTTTTTGCAAGCAACGATCACTTTATTCCAACCGAACACTTTAATCAAAAAATTCAAACAGGCGCAATATCACAACACGTTAATTACTTTGATGGTGACCGAGCAATTCAAGTGATAACAATTCACAGAAATACCGAGATGCGAGTGCTTCGCAGATCACTTCAAAACAAAATGATGGAGCTATGTTTTGTAGACCGAATGAAAAAAAGGACGTCGAAGAAACTCATCTTGGTCAGCACCTTTGAAAAGGGGCTAAAGCTATTCCCGCTTGAAGAAAAACTTGACGAATTGATCCACAGTTCAGAGCTTTTAGGGGTTCAGGTTCGCTTTGCCAGCGGGCCCCTTGAGGTCGCCGAGGGCATTGCAACCTTTAAGACGGAAAAGACTTTTATAGATTAAGAGCCAGCCTCTACCAACTACAGCCCACGGCCAACACCGTGGGTTTTTTTACGTTCTTTTGTATTCAAAAGTAGATCTAAGCATTCAAAATACACTACATATAGTGTATTGAAACTATTTCTTTCGGCCCTATAATTACTACTGTCACGCCGTCGACAATAGTAAATAAACATGTTTACTGAACTGGCAGCAGTGACCACCACGAACCTGGTGATCACCGAAAACTTTAACACAGGAATAACATGACCACAATAGCATTTGAAGTACCACCCCAGCACACAGAGGAGCTTCTAGCCCTGCTGCAACGCTGGAATAGCACTGCCCCAGTCTCAACTGAGGTCAGCAGCCCCGCCCCTACTGAGCCAGCCGTAACCCTTGAGGCACTTCGTCAAGCGCTGACCAAGATAAGCCAAGACGGCAAAGCAGCCCAAATCAAAACGCTTCTGGCTGAATTTGGTGCCCGCAACGTCAAAGAACTCGTGCCTGCAGATTTCGCAGCCGTCCTTGAAAAAGCGGGGGCACTGTAATGTCTATTGCACGCATCCAAATTCAAGACACACCGACAGGTGTTCGCTTTGCCGGTCAACTGGCTTACTCATCAAGCCAGCTAACTTCACCCGCTGAACAGATAGCTGCTTACCTTGCAGCAAACCAGGAAGCCATTGCCCGTCAATCGTGGGCTTGGTACGCCGCTCAAAACGTCGCCTTTAAAACCCTCACTCAGGAATAAACCATGTCACCAAAAGAAATCTACGCTCAAACACTTGAACAAGCAACAGCCACTTTAAAGAAGCTTGGCTGCGGATACAAAATCAATGACCATTTTGGTAACGTCCACACAAGTAAAACCTGCACTACACGACCAAAAGTGTACGACTGGTCTGACCTGAAAATTTCAGAAAAGGTAAGAGCTGCTCAACCAGGCGATCAAGTTGTGTTTGAAGCAAAGGGTAGACCCCTTAGAAGCTTGAGTTCGGTTGCCTCTGGAAAAACCAACAAAGTTTTAGGCAATGGTAAGCACCGCGTCACTCAAGACACTGCAAAGCAAACGGTAACAATAACCATTCTTGGTCAACGTGAAGTTGCTGGCCTTGATGAAGCACTGGCCGCTCTGGGAATCAAATGAGCGCAGCACATGCAAAACTCTCAGCCAGCGGCTCAGACCGCTGGATGGGCTGCACTCGAAGCTCAGCCTTCGAGGCGCAGTTCCCTGAATCACCAAATACCAAGTTTTCTGAAGAAGGCACTTTTGCGCATGCTGTTGCAGAACAAGCCCTCTCGGTCTACTTGGCGCTTGAGGTCAAGCCTCTTCCAACAGAGCTTCTACATTACGACTCACCAGACCTTCGGGCACATGTGAATACATATGTGTCATTTGCCATAAATTTGATTGAGGAAGCCCGTCGGAAAGATGCAAGCACAGCAGTACTGCTTGAGCGACGGGTAGATTTCTCCAAATGGGTTCCAGAAGGATTTGGGACTTGCGATCTGATTGTTGTTACAGATGGGACTGCTTACGTTATTGATCTGAAATTTGGCCAAGGGTTGAGGGTTAATGCCCAAGACAACAGTCAGCTTCGACTTTACGGGGTTGGCGCAATTGAAATGTTCAGCCACCTGTATGACTTTGACCAAGTCATCACCATTATTGTTCAGCCGCGTCTTGGCCATATCAGCAAAGAAGGTTTGACAACCACTGAACTTTTGGCATGGGCTGAAAACGAAGTTGCTCCCAAAGCTAAGTTGGCCTGGGCCGGCGAAGGTGAATTTGTACCAGGTGACCACTGCCGCTGGTGCAGAGGCAAGGCTCAATGCCCTGCCCGCAATGAATCCAATCTGGCATTAGCTCGTCATGATTTTGCAGAGCCAGCATCAATGAGTGACACAGATATTGCCGAAGTACTTGTAAAAGCTCAACAACTTCACGCTTGGGTTCGCGACTTGGAAGAATTTGCTTACTCGCAGGCAATGGCGGGACGCACATGGCCAGGATTCAAGTTAGTTGAAGCTCGCGGCAGCCGCAAATTCAAAGATGTCACGGCAGCTGCACAAGTACTCATTGATGCTGGTATTTCCAACGACGACATATTCGAGCGCAATTTGCGTTCACTCACTGGGCTTGAAACCAAGCTCGGAAAAAACAAGTTTGCCCAACTTCTTGGCGACCTAGTCGCTAAGACCAATGGCAAACCAACTCTCGTGCCCGTTGATGACAAACGGCCCGAGTTTCATCCACTCGCAGCAGCCGCTGCGGATTTTTCAAACAGTTAAACCGAGGTACACCATGACCAAGACAGAAAAACCATTAAGCACAAAAGTTGTGACAGGCAAAGTTCGATTAAGTTACTTGCACGCTTGGGAGCCACATAGCTCCACACCCGAGCAAGAGCCTAAATACTCTGCAGCAATCTTAGTTCCAAAGACAGATACAGCAACGATTAAGAAAATTCAAGACGCGATTGAAGCAGCCAAAGAACAAGGCAAAGCCAAATGGGGTGGAAAAATTCCAGCAGGCATTAAATTACCTTTGCGCGATGGCGACCTTGAAAAGGATGACCCAGCATACAAGGGCCACTACTTTTTCAACGCAAATAGCAAAACCAAACCAAACATCGTTGACGTGGATACCAATGTGATTCTCGATAAAAGTGAGGTTTACAGCGGTTGTTATGCACGGGTAAGTGTTAATTTTTACCCCTTCAATGCAAGCTCAACAGCTAAAGGCGTTGCCGTTGGACTTAACTCGATTCAAAAGCTTGAAGACGGTGAACCCTTCAGCGGTCGAAGCTCTGCTGCGGCTGACTTCACGGAACCAGTTGAAGACTTCTTAGCCTGATGGCAGAGGTGGTGGCTTTTGTTCGTCTGTACCCTGCCCTCTTTTCTGAGGGTGCGGAATGGTTCAAATTGAACTGGCACGTAGTGCAAGCGTTTGAAGCGGTCACCCTCGGCCTGATCAAACAAGGACGCAAGCACTACTCATCCAGAACAATTTTGGAGGTTCTTCGGCACGAATCTAATTTGCGTGGCGCTGAAGATAGCTTCAAGTTGAACAACAACCACGCACCAGATCTAGCACGAGCTTTTGTGGTTCTTTACCCTGCTCAAGTTGACTTTTGGGAATACCGAAGAGACAACCATTACGAATTCAAGCAAGCAATTGCTGACCTAACAAACTTAACTTTTTTGGAATGACTATGAACTACATCAATTTTCAATTTACTTTGCCTGGAGCTGAGCTGATGATCGCCGCCCTTCGCAAGCTGCCGCATGAAACAGTTGACCCACTCGTGCAAGAAGTGATTGCGCAGTACAAAAACGAAGTGTCTCGCTTACAAAAAATAGTTGCTGTTGATACAGCAGATGTTTTAGATGCTTAAACAAATTGAAGAGGCTGAAAAATGAACACCCAACCAACTGGCCGTGAGTTAGCGGCTGAAGGTGCAAGCGTCGCTGCAGATCATGCAGACGCTGAAAATGGTTTTTGGACTATGTACGCAGAAGAATACTTCCGGCGTTTCGTCAAAGAAAAACCAAACTGCACGTTTATGACTGAACAAGTACGTGAGTATGCAGAACGCGATGGCTTTGAGCCGCCCCCTGACAAGCGTGCTTGGGGATCGGTGGCGGCCAATATGGCGCGTTGCGGCGTAATTAAGAAATATGGCTATGGTCAAAGCACGATACCAGCACACCACGCTGGCATCAAAACCATCTGGACACAACCTTGAAAACACTGCGCGTTGATATTGAGACTTTTAGCAGTCAAGACCTGCGCAAGTGTGGCGTTTACCGCTACGCTGATTCGCTGGACTTTGAAATACTGTTATTCGGCTACGCCTACGATGACGGCCCAGTTGAGATCATTGACTTTGCAAGCGGCGAGTCAATGCCACCTGAACTGATGGCCGATCTGAATAATCCTGATGTAATCAAAACGGCGTTCAATGCCGCTTTTGAGATTGCATGTTTAAACGCACATTTCTGTATGAAATTGGATGCCAGGCAATGGCGCTGTACAAGCGTTCATGCATTAACACTGGGCCTGCCTGGAAGCTTGGCAGAAGTTGGAGCCGTTGTGCAGCTTCCCAAAGACCATCAAAAGATGATGGGCTGGACATTGATCAAATATTTTTGCATGCCCTGCCTTCCAACCAAGGCGAATAACGAACGCACACGAAACTTTCCACATCACGCCCCTGAAAAGTGGCGCGAGTTCAAAGCCTACTGCGTGGGCGATGTTGTGGCTGAGCGGTTTGTTGCCCAGAAGCTGGAGCTTTTCCCTATACCTGAGCGAGAACAGGACCTGTGGGTTTTGGACCAACGTATGAACTCTTCCGGTGTCTCAGTTGATAAGGCGTTTATAGAAAATGCAATCACGATTGGAAGCACTGTCAGAGAAAGCCAGTTGGCTCAGGCTACAGCGCTGACTGGGCTTAGTAACCCTAATAGTCGCAACCAGCTTTTGGCTTGGCTGCAGTTGACTGAAGAAGGTGTTACTGACCTGACAAAAAAATCAATACCAGCCATTTTGGAGAAAACCGATAGCCACATCGTCAAGGAAGTACTTGAGCTACGCCAGGAACTTGCCAAGACCAGCGTAACCAAATACGACGCGATGCTTCGATGTGTCTGCTCTGATGGGCGCATTAAGGGGCTGACAAGGTTCTATGGCGCCAACCGCACTGGTCGTTGGGCAGGTCAACTTGTGCAGGTGCAGAACCTGCCGCAGAACCACCTATTAGATCTTGATGCAGCCAGGCAGCTTGTTAAGCAAGGCGACCTTGAAACCCTCCAGATGATGTTTGGCAACGTTCCAGACACCCTATCGCAGCTCATTCGGACAGCCTTCGTTGGCCCCTTTGTTGTGGTTGACTTCAATGCTATCGAGGCAAGGGTGTTAGCCTGGATGTCAAACTGCCAGTGGCGAATGGATGTATTTAACAGCCACATGAAAATCTATGAAGCTTCGGCTGAGCAGATGTTCAAGCTGCTACCAGGCAGCGTGGACAAGAAATCACCGTATAGGCAAAAAGGGAAAATTTCGGAATTGGCGCTCGGCTATGGCGGTGGTGCCGGTGCTTTGAAAACTATGGGGGCGCTGGAGATGGGGCTCACAGAGGATGAGCTCGAGCCCATCAAAGTTGCTTGGCGCAAGGCAAACCCAGAGATTGTTCAGTTTTGGTATGCCTGTGAAAGCGCAGCCAAACGGGCGATCCTGGAGCGCAAAGTGCAAACCCTAGCCATTGGCCAAAGTTCTGAACTGAAATTCAGCTACGAGTCCGGGTTTCTGTTTATTGAGCTGCCAAGCAAGAGACGGCTTGCCTATGTCAAACCGAGGCTAGAGAAAGAAGACCTGGTCAAGGATGGCTACACAGTTGCCCGGACAGACTCAATCACCTATGAGGGCAATGACCAGAAGACCAAGAAGTGGTCTCGCATTGGCACCTATGGCGGCAAGCTTTGCGAAAACATCACCCAAGCAGTGGCCAGGGACTGCTTGCGCGAAGCGATGTTTGCTGTTTCTGATGCTGGCTATTCAATGGTGATGACCGTTCACGATGAGATCGTCATTGAGACTGAGACAGGGCTTGAAGCCATCACTGAAATCATGTCGCGCCCTATCAACTGGGCTTTGGGTCTACCGCTTAAGGCGGATGGCTTCGCTACGCCTTATTACTGCAAGGAAATTCAATGATTGCTGAACCCAAACTCGTAGGCCCAGAGTACTTGGCAAGCCTGCTGCATAAAACAGTGGCAACGATACGGGCTGATGCCCAGCGCCGGCCTCAGAGCCTGCCACCCAGGATGCGCATCCCAGACTCACGAAAGCTTTTGTGGCTGGAAGAGGACGTGCTGAAATGGCTGGATAAGCATCGCAGTCGTAGTTAAAATAAATTAAAACCGGAGACAACTATGGCGATGAGATGCCCTGAATGCGGAGCTGTATCTGAAGTCAAAGAAACCAGACTTCAAAAAAAAGGCGATGTAAATAGACGAACTTATCAGTGTTACGGTTCTTACAAGACCCAAGAAATCCATAAGTTTCTCACGCACGAAAAAATCGTAAGTGTTCGAACAAAAACTAAAGGTTGAGGTGCTCTTGCCTTGACTCAGTTAATGGCCAAAGTCATTTCACAAATTAACCGTTTCTGTTTAATAGGTAAGTTTAAATAGGACCTAAGAAACATTTGGTCAACTGCCGAAAGATCCTCGCCGTCAAAAACATAGGTCTTTTCAACTGAGCGGCCAAAACGCAATTCCTCAGGAGTTGTATCTAGCAACTTTGCCAGGCATACCAAGTTGTCATGCGTCGGAATCGCGTTACCGAGCATCCAGTTTCTAACAGTTATGATAGTAATTGCCCTCCCGTGGAATACTTCATTAAATTTGTTAGCAACAACTGTCGGACTCTGTTTGAAGCCCTTTGTGGCCAATGCCAGCTTCAGTCGAGCTGCAAATTTTTGGGTTTCAACGGATGAATTTGGCATAAATTTGCAACTTGAGTAGATTAGAAGTAGATTATGCTTTCGATAGCTATTAAGCAATAGTGGCCGAAAGACAATGTATTTAATTGCAAGAAAAGATGAATTTAGATGGCTGAAACAATCGACCAACTGGCTCAACCAGTAAGGATATTTCTTGTGGACACGGCACAAGACTATGACAAGTTTTTACCATTACTAGAAAAACTTGTGGAAGAACATTCAGCCAGTGAGTTGCTTCGACAATTTGAAAATTACGAAAATGTACAGCGCAACATCGAAATAGCTTTTGATTGCTTAGGAGATAAAGAAGCTAGGAAATTTTTAATCATGTTCGCCTGGGACGAACACCACCAGGTATTTTTACCGTTTACTTCTGGTCTGTTTGAAGAAGACGAAGTTGATACTGTACACAACATCGTTAAATTATTTATCAAAGTTGCACTCCAGATGGACTCCAGTGGATTTGAATTTCGCAGCCTTAATGAAAACAATAAATTATTAAGCATGCTGATTCAAGTACTTTGTGAAAACGAGTTGATGCAATTGAAACTTGATTACTATCAAAATTTAAATTAGGCAACAAATGATTCCAGCAGTTACAAGTCAGCAGATTGAAGAAGCGTTATTGAATTTCGATCAAAATTACCGAACAACTCCAGAATTCAGTAGTTGGGAACTAAATCACGCCAACATATGGGCGATCGAATTTCAAGAAAAAAAGTACCCTCCAAAAAAAATAATTTCAATTGCTGCAAGTATTCCTACTAGTAGTTTTTCAGGCGGAAAAGAATCAAACGACTTTTTGACAACGTTAGGTTTTTCAATCATAAAGATTCGAAATAGCTCTCTGCGAGAAATTTTGATACAGATAAGTAAACGTTATCCTGAAATTAGCAATAGGGAGCCATTTGCTGGGAAGCATGAGATTTACGAACTTCTAAATCAGGCCAAAAAAGAAATTGAATCTTCAAATCCTGTAACTTCAAGACCAAACATAAGCGTAAATTCATCCTACGGCCAAGGTGGATGGGCTGCAGTTCCGTGGATTTCACTATTGGATTTACGAGAAACCAATACCACCCAAGACGGAACTTATCCAGTTTATATCTTTCATGAAAACGGGGCTGGCATATCCCTGAAATTCGGTCAAGGTGTTAGCAAAATTGAAAAAGAATACGGAAGAAAAAAAGCAGCTGAAATTTTGAAAGCTCAAGCAGCTGAAATCAGGAAAAACTGTTTAGATTTGGCTGAATTTAAGTTCGATCTCTCAGGCACTACAGATACTAGAGTTAAAAGTAAAAAGGCCATATTGTATGAAGCCTCAACGATCGCCTCAAAATACTATTCACTAGATTCAATGCCATCGGATGAGGAGCTTTTTGCAGACCTGGAAATACTTTTACAAAAATACAATAGCTTCGTTGAATCAAACCCTAGAGCAGTCGAAAACGCTTTACCGCATGAGCACCCAGTTGCCCTTATAGGAACATGGCGTGACGTCTTATCTGATTTTTCTGCTATTTCAGAACTAATTGAGAAGAATGGGCATTGGGCAAGTCCTTGGAGCTTTCCAATTAAAAATACTGCCGCTGAAAAACTGAAAGTCCCCTTTAATTTATATGCAAGTGCCGGACAAGGTAATCTCGTAGCCAAGTTGAGAATTGATGAATTTGTAACCAGCAAAGGAAAACTAGGTATTCAATCACCCTGGCCTGAAATAACCGATGACGAATATTTAGATAAAACAACAACAGGCGATAGGCAGACTGACATTTTAAAAACTTGGTTCAAAATTGGTGCTATTGAAAAAATTGAGCCTTCAATTCCATTCAAAAGTTTTAGTCCTGCACCTGGACTATCGACTGATAAGAACGTATTGAATCAGAACAGTTTCGGCTATGTTATCGATAGTCAATTACCAGCAACAAGATTTGCACCTGATATCGTTCTACCTAGCCCACTTCCAATTGAATGGCTAGTTCAAAGAACGGGCTTGCCACAAAGTTTATTAAATGAAATGGTTGAGTCTATATTAGGTAGCTCTCCTCAAATCATCTTAGCGGGTCCACCAGGTACAAGCAAAACATGGGTGGCTAGACAACTTGCAGATTTCTTAACTAGAAACCGTAAAGATCAAATTCGCTTTGTTCAGTTCCACCCTAACTACGGGTATGAATCGTTTATCGAAGGACTTCGTCCAGTTACAAAATCTAGTGGTGTCAGTTTTGAGCTAACACCAGGTGTAGTAAAAGAGACAGTTAACTCTATGGAGCGTCTGTCGGCAATCAACTCTGATGGAAACGAATTTGTAATTGTCATTGACGAAGCAAATAGGGCAAATCTGCCTAGAGTTTTAGGCGAGTTAATGTTTCTTTTTGAGTATCGAAATGACCACGCAATATTGCAGTACTCAGGAAAGTTCTCACTACCCAAAAATCTAAGATTCATTGCAACAATGAATACCGCAGATAGAAGCATACGATCAATTGATACCGCCTTACGCAGACGTTTTGAAGTTTTTGAACTTACTCCAGACTCCGAAATTCTTAAAAAATACCATTCTGACAACAACACAATAGTTGCAGATGATTTGATAAATGGATTTGAAGCATTAAATGAGAAACTAATGCTTCACCTTGACAGACACCATACGATCGGCCACGCCTTTTTTATGCAGCAGAACATGTCCGCCTCAAAAATCACTCAAGTATGGAAACGCAAAGTTTTTCCATTGATTGAAGAATTTTTCTTTGACAGACCAGAAATTTTGGATGAATACTCATTAGAAAAATTTTGGCCAAGCACTCAACGTAATGCGTGAATTCGAGCTAACTGAATCATCAGCAAGCGTCCTTGAAATTTCGGATGAGGAAGCTAAAAAACTGAGCGCCCTTGGTTTTGAGCTAGCATCAAAAAGTACTTGGTGGGGTGCAAAAAGTTCTGATGCCGACCGATCAGTTATCGGACTTGAAATGCTGCACGTTGGTCGGTATAAAGTTACTTTTCGCGATGTTATTGGGATTGTTCAATTTGGCGAGCTACAGCTTAAAATTAAGCCAAAAATTCCTGCTCTTCATTTTAAATATATTGTCCAACGGTCCTCAATAGCTCCACGTATAAAGGACAGTTCCATATCAATCCACGACGGAACTGATTATTTGGAATTACTCGCGCAGTGGTTTGTCACTTGCAGTGAAACTCTCTTGCGACGGGGCTTACGAAAAGGGTATTCAGAATTTGAAGAAGCACTTCCATATGTGAGAGGTCAGTTACATGCGCTTGAAACTTTAATCAATGTTCAACGCGGAATTCCAGAAGCCTTATGTACGTTTGATGAATTCACAGAAAACACCCCTTTAAATCGCGTTATTAAAGCTGCTGCACTAAAGGTTGCTACAAGTTTGAGTATTTCAATTTTAAGCAAAAATCGAGCCCATAAAATTTTAGTGCGGCTTGAGGAAGTTGGAAATTTACTACCTGGCGACACTCAGATCACACTTGATCGACTTGCTTCAGAATATTCTGAAGTTTTGCCTCTTGCACTTTTAATTCTTAGAAGCCTTGGATTCGATTCAAAGCTAAACGGTAAGGCAGGAAAATCATTTCTGATTCGTACTCCAGAAATTATCGAAGATGGTTTACGTAATATTTTGTCTGAAGGAATTAAAGGAATCAATATTGAAAAAAGAAAACTAGTATTAGGAGAAACAGGTTTATCAATAAACCCCGATTTAATTTTTGGAAACACTTTAGCTGTTGGCGATGTCAAGTACAGGTACTTTAATAAAGACTGGTCCAAAAACGCTTTTTACCAAATTGTGTCCTTTGCAACAGGCTTCAGAACTGATAAAGCAGCTGTTTTCGGTTTCACACAAAATAAACTTGCTACTTTGCCGAGGCCAGTAAGTATTGGCGGAATAAATACTAGAGTATTTGCGTGGAATGCCGCATCAGATATCGATCCTATGAACAGCAGTACTCAATTAATTACTGAGGTAAAAGATTGGTTACTTCAAACGTCTTCAGAGATTTAAATCTATTATCTAGTCTTACATTTTTACGAGTCCAACTTCGCCGCTATCTCTTCAGACGTTGGGTTGTAGTAGCGCTTCAAGGACTTAAGCGACCTGTGACCAGTCATTGCACTTAGCTCCAGCACATTGACTAGTTTATTTGAAAGCCGAGTAGCCGCCTCGTGGCGCATGTCATGGAAGCGCAGATCACTGGATAGCTTGGCCACCTTCCTGGCATCGCGAAAATACACGCCCAGGCTTCCGTATGGCGGGAATATTTTTTCATCCGGATCACGGTCAGCGGTCAAAAGCTCAAAGTACTCCATCGCCTTTTTGGACAGCGGCACCTTTCTTGGGTCACCGTTTTTGGTCTTGGCCAGAAAAACCTCTCGGCGATCTGGATGAAAGTCAGAAACTTTAAGCTTGCAAATCTCCCCTGCCCTCATGGCTGTCTCAAGGGCTACAAGTAAAGCCCAACCAACATAGTCCATGGTCTTGATTGGTTTTTCATCAGGATTGAACTCGGCCGCTTTAAGAAGTTTCTGAATATCTTTGTCTGTCCAACGAACCTCACGCCTAGTGTCTGGTGCCTTGGGCCTACCAGCATCGCGAGCTGGGTTCTGGATTGTGATTTGATGATTTTTGATAGCGTGGCTAAAAACACCTGAAATGGCAGTGAATTCGCGATTCACGCTATCAGGCTTAATTTCAAGCAGCCGAGCATCTCGCCAGTTGGCTATATCGATTGGCCTGATCTGGTTAATTCGGCGGTTCATGAACTCCGCATTTCGAATCAACCGTAGCAGCGTGTTTCTGGAGCCCTTGTAAGGGTCCTCGCCACCAGCCTTTTCTGGCTTTGGCGGTATTACTGTGTCAACATGCTTTTGGAATAGCTCCCGGACAGTCACGCCCCTACCAGCCACCTCCACATCAAAGCTTTGACCTTTGTCTAACTTGTTAAGTTGTTGCCGGGCCCAAGTTTGAGCGTCAACTTTCTTGGCAAAGGTTTTTGTGATTGTTTGGTGGCCAGCTTTTTTTACCCGGCAACGCCAGCCATCTGCACCGTACTTTGTGATTGAAGCCATCTGTATCCCTTTTTAGTGTCCATGGAAAATTATGGGACAAAAAGGGGACAAATAACAAGGGGTCTATAGCATTCATGCGGGTTGCAGGGCGCTGTACGGCTCCAGGTCGAGGAGCCACTACATAAGGGCTAGGACGTGAAAACGTGCTAGCCTTTTCTGTAACACGGTTATCACACGGTTTAGCACACAGCATTGTGTGA
>Ga0214919_10001265_pt1 | contig 41872 bp, 48 predicted proteins | sample LL1503_MetaG_FD_177994 | JGI IMG/M metagenome (GOLD analysis project Ga0214919, IMG submission 177994) | Freshwater microbial communities from Lake Lanier, Atlanta, Georgia, United States - LL-1503 | ecosystem: Environmental > Aquatic > Freshwater > Lake | place: USA: Georgia | collected... | reverse complement strand
CTTTGATATAGCCAATATCACCATCGCGATGTTTGACTTTGATCCAGCCAGACGCAGGTGGCTCGGCCAGCTCTAACACCACGCCTTTAGCGGCATGAAAAATGACGGGAGCGCTCTCGCTAGCTGAGGCACGCGCACTAGCCTGTGTTACTTCAACCACCACGGTACGCTGAGCTGCTAAGGAACGACTTTCCATCCAACTCAACTCTCCCGCTGCATCACGCACGCGCACCCAATCGCCATTGGCGAAAACGATTTCCACCGGCATGCCGATGGGTGCTACGTGCATCTTCCGAGATTTTTGTGCTGGCACGTCATACATGATGGCCGGCCCGGGTCCCACAGATTTGAAATCAATCGCGCTACTCTCAGCACTAATGAGTATCAAACCCAATGCAACGCTAAACAGGGAAACGAGCCGCATGATGATATTAGTGCTTTGCTGCTGCAGACTCTGCAATAGCGAGTTTGCGTTGTTGATAAAACGCTTCGAAATTAATTTCGTTGAGATGAATCGGTGGGAAGCCTGCACGTGTAATTGTGTCGGCGATATTCGCGCGCAAATATGGATACAAAATGTTAGGGCAGGAAATGCCGAGTATTAACTCCAACTGTTCTTCAGGAACGTTGCGCACTTCAAAAATACCTGCTTGTTTACCTTCAACCAAAAATGCAATCTTGTCTTGAATTTTTGCTGTCACGGTAATGGTGATGGTGGCTTCGTGTATGGATTCTGCGAGAGCTTCAGAAGCGATGTCGATTGCCACTTCAATACTCGGCGCTTCCTGCTCAAGAAAAATCGCAGGTGAATTAGGCTGCTCTAGCGACATATCCTTCAAATAAACGCGTTGGATATTAAAAATGGGTTGCTGATCGGCAGCTTGGTTTTGTTCGGACATGAAACGCTTTCGTCAAAGTGAATAAATGCGCAGGACTATCTTAGGCCTGCAATAAAGGATCAAGCTTGCCTTCGCGGTCGAGCGCTGACAGATCATCAAAGCCGCCGACATGGGTGTCGCCTATATAAATCTGCGGCACGGTACGACGACCGGTTTTTTGCATCATCAAGGCGCGCTGCTCAGGATCAAGATCGATACGAATTTTTTCGATCTCATCGATGCCCTTGGCTTTCAATAAACGCTCTGCCATAGTGCAGTAAGGGCAAACGCCAGTGCTATACATTAAAACTCGTGCAACCATCGCTGAGTACTCTCTTTCTTCAGTTTAGTTAGCGACAGGAAGACCCTGAGAACGCCACTCGGTGTATCCGCCATCGAGGATGTATACCTCACCAAATCCTGCGCGCCTAAATTCGCCCGCCGCACGCGAAGCGCGAACTCCGCTCTGGCAAACTACGAGTACAGGATGAGATTTATCAAGCTCGCTGACTCGCTTATCGAGATCATCGATAGGAATATTTTTTGAATCGCGCAGATGACCTGCGCTGAATTCGTCAGATTTGCGAACGTCGACGATAGATACTTTGCCTTTGTTGAGCAGCTGAATGGCCTGCAAAGTGGATAGGGAATGCTTACCGCGAGTTAAGCTAGGCCAAGCCAACGCGCCCCCAGATAACAGAGCGAGCAAAATGAGCCAGATATTGTCAATCAAGAATTTCACGAAGATCCTATCGTCACCAACAAGCGTGCCATTATAAAATAGAAGGCTGAAATTATTCAGCACGGCTTTCAAGCCGATTCTCTACTCCGCGGATTGATAGCCACTAATGTACAAGATTGTCTTCATGCGCCATGGTGAATCCACCTGGAATCGCGAAAATCGCTTCACTGGCTGGACTGACGTTGACCTGACCGATAAAGGTGAGGAAGAGGCGCGCCACGCCGGCCGACTGCTCAGAGAAGCAGGTTTGAGCTTTGATCTCACCTACACCTCGGTGCTGCGCCGGGCGATTCGCACTCTGTGGATCACGCTCGATGAGATGGACCTGATGTGGCTGCCCACGGTGCACAGCTGGCGTCTGAATGAACGTCATTACGGCGCACTGCAAGGGCTAAACAAGACAGAAACGGCAGCACAATACGGCGATGATCAGGTATTAATCTGGCGGCGCAGCTATGACATCCCACCGATGCCGCTGGATCCGTCGGATGAACGCACCTCTTTCCATGACCCGCGCTACGCTGGGCTGAGTCGTGAACAGATTCCACTGACTGAATGTCTGAAAGACACGGTGTCGCGAGTGATGCCGTTCTGGACTGAATCTATCGCGCCAGCCATACGCAGCGGTAAACGCATCCTCATTTCTGCCCACGGCAACAGCCTGCGCGCGCTGATTAAGTCACTCGATGGCATTAGCGAGCAGGATATTGTCGGGCTGAACATACCTAACGGTCAGCCACTGGTGTATGAGCTGGATGCCGACCTGCGCCCGATTAAGAGTTACTACCTCGGTGATGCATCGGCTATCGAGGCCGCGATGCAAGCGGTCGCTAGTCAAGGCAAAGCGCGCTAAGCAACGAATGTCATTCATCCGCAGGGCGCTCACGTTCTGGATCGCAGCCACCTTGGCTGCGTCATCGGCTATGGCCGAGCCTTCGGCAAAATCGATTGAGCGCAGTCGACAAAAAGAAACCGCCGAGCAAGAACGTGCGGAACTTCGCAAGAAATTGTTGACTCTAAAGGAAGACATCGGCAAAACCGAAAAGGCACGCGGACATGCGGCCGATTCGCTCGCCGCTTCCGAAGCGGCAATATCAAATGCCAACCGTAGCCTGCGCGAACTCGCTGCCGAACAAGAAAAAACGAAAAAGCGTCTGGAGAAATTGTCGGTCAGTCAGGAAGCATTAGAGACGGCGGTCGCTCAGCAACGTAATCGACTCGAGAAAATGCTGCGCGGGCAGTATGTCGGCGGTCAGGATGATCGTGTGAAGCTGCTGCTGTCTGGCGACAACCCGAATCGCATTGCGCGCGAACTTCGTTATCTTGGTTATGTATCCGCAGAACAGTCGAAAGCGATCGACATACTGCAGCAAAATCTGGCGGCGATTGAAGCCAATAAATTAGATGCTGAAGAAGCACGTAACGCGCTTGATGACATCGCCGAGGAGCAGCGCGAGCAAAAAGCGCTGCTCGAAAAAGAAAAAAACAAGCGTAAGGCGCTATTGTCACAACTATCAACTCAGCTCAGCTCTCAGCGCAAGCAAGCCGGCAATCTGACCCGCGATGAAGAACGGCTGTCGTCGCTGGTTGAAAAACTCGCCACTTTGATTGCACAACAGCGCAAAGCCGAAGAAGAAGAGGCCAAGCGACGGGCCCGCGCCAAGGCAGAGCAGAAAGAAAAACTAGCAGCCAAGGCGCGGTCGGCCGACAAATCTGCCGAGCGGCTCGAAGCCAGCCCAGCCAAATCAGCCAGTAAGCCGGCGCCTGAATCTGAAACCGAAGCGCCACCGGTCAGCGATGGCAGTGGATTCGCCAGCATGAAAGGCAAGCTCAGGCTACCGGTTAAAGGTGAGCTGGTGGCCAGTTTCGGTGCGCGTAGAGCGGACGGCCCTAACTGGAAAGGCTTGTTTATCAAGGCGGCTGAGGGGGCGGAGGTCAAGGCAATCGCGGCTGGCGAAATCATTTTTGCGGACTGGATGCGGGGGTTTGGCAATTTGCTGGTGGTCGATCACGGCGGTCAGTACATGACTATTTACGGCAACAACCAGTCACTACTCAAGCGGCCGGGCGACAAGCTGAAAGCGGGAGAGGTGATAGCCACTGTAGGTAATAGCGGCGGCAATGAACAATCAGGTTTATACTTTGAAATGCGATATCAAGGGCGGGCGATTGATCCGTCCTCTTGGATGAACAGGTGAGACATGGGTAGCAGAATGAAAAATATCGGACTAATTGGGCTCGGCCTTATTGCAGGCATTGCGGGCTCGATGCAGTTCGACGCATTAGCCCAGCGCAATGCGGGTACGCCACTCCCTATCGAAGAGCTGCGTCAGCTCGCTGATGTATTTGGCTTAATCAAATCGGATTATGTCGAACCGGTCGAAGATAAAAAATTATTGACTGAAGCTATCTCAGGCATGGTGGCGTCGCTCGATCCGCACTCTGCTTATCTAGATAAAAAAGCTTTCAAAGAATTGCGTGAAGGTACGCAAGGCAAATTTGTTGGCCTAGGCATTGAAGTCGGTATGGAAGATGGCTATGTCAAAGTGATTTCGCCGATTGAAGATTCACCCGCCTACAAAGCAGGATTAAAAGCAGGCGATCTGATTACTCGCTTAGACAGCACGCCTGTGAAAGGTATGACGCTGGAGGAAGCTGTCAAACGCATGCGTGGCGAGCCCAACACAAAAATTACGCTCACCGTCGCGCGCAAAGAAGAAGACAAGCCTTTACTGATTACCATCACGCGCCAGGAAATTCGTGTGCAAAGCGTAAAGGGCAAAATGATCGAGCCAGGTTATGGCTGGATACGTGTATCTCAGTTTCAAGAACCGACCGTCGACGACTTAGCCAAAAAAATCAGTGCGCTGTTCCAGCAAGATCCGAATATGAAAGGGCTGGTACTCGACCTTCGTAATGATCCGGGTGGCGTACTGCCAGGTGCGATTGGTGTCTCGGCGGCTTTCCTTCCGAAAGACGTGCCGGTTGTTTCAACCAATGGTCAGTTACCTGATTCCAAAGCGACCTACTTTGCACGTCGCGAGTACTACGCCACTCGCGTCGGCGGTGATCCACTGACACGCGTTCCTGAAGCGGCTAAAAAAGTAAAAATGGTGGTGTTAGTGAATGCAGGTTCTGCATCGGCTTCGGAAATCGTTGCGGGCGCTCTGCAAGATTACAAACGCGCCACGATTATGGGTTCACAAACCTTTGGTAAAGGTTCGGTACAAACCATACGTCAACTTTCTGCCGACACGGCTGTGAAACTGACGACTGCGCGCTACTACACACCAAATGGTCGCTCGATTCAGGCGAAGGGTATCGTGCCTGATTTGATGGTGGATGAGTACGCTGATGGCGATGGCATGAATGGTTTGCGCCTGAGAGAAGCGGATCTGCAAAAGCATTTGTCGAACGATAAAGACAAAGAAGCCGGTAACGGCGCCAACATTGTCGATGAACTCGAAGAGCAGAAACGTATCGCAGCGTCAGAGAAAAAACGTAAGCCACTGGAATTCGGCAGCAAAGAAGATTTCCAATTGGCGCAAGCACTGAATCACCTGAAAGGTCAAACAGTTCAGCTGTCGAAATCTGCGAAAGTCGAAAACAAAAAAGAATCGACGATTAATACTAATTCGGATGGAAGCGATAAGAAATAATCGCGCTCTCATTAGCTTACCGGCCGCAGTGATGCGGCCGTTTTCATTCCTAGCCTGATGAACGATCAACAACTGCTGCGTTACTCGCGCCACATACTGCTCGATGAGATTGGTATCGATGGCCAAAGCAAATTACTCGCTGCTCATGCGGTGGTGATTGGTGCTGGCGGCTTGGGCTCACCCGTAGCTATGTATCTCGCTTCGGCTGGCATAGGGAAAATTACGTTGGTCGATCATGATGTGGTTGATCTCACCAATTTACAGCGACAGATCATTCACACCACAGCGAGTGTCGGCCGACACAAAGCCGAATCTGCCAAACACACACTCGCGCAAATCAATCCGGACACCGAAGTCGTCACAGTTTGTGCGCGAGCTGATGCGGCTATGTTGGCAAGCTTAGTAGCAAACGCCACTGTGGTGCTGGACTGCACGGATAACTTTGCGACACGGCACGCGATTAATCGCGCTTGTGTTGGGGCGCGCGTACCCTTGGTATCGGGTGCCGCGATTCGTATGGATGGGCAAGTGGCGGTGTTTGACTCTCGCTCAGGCACGACGCCTTGTTATGCTTGCTTATTTCCGCCTGATCAGCATTTCGAAGAAGAGCAATGCTCAACCATGGGTGTGTTTGCGCCACTCGTCGGAATCATCGGCACGATGCAAGCGGCCGAAGCACTAAAGATTGTGGCTGGAGTCGGCGAATCGCTTGCGCAGCGTTTATTGCTGCTAGATGCAAAGCATATGGAATGGACCAGCATACGAACCAAACGTAACGACGATTGCGTGGTGTGCGGGCAGTTATCTAAGTAAGAGACCTATAAAGGCCACTCAGGCCACCAGCAAGCCCAGCATGAGATCAGCATCATCAGAAGGCTTGAGGTAAAAACCGCTCTTGGCAAAACGATGCCAGCGACCGATCACAAATGCCATCATCATGCTGGCCCGAATGGCCGCCTGATTCTCTGCAATGATGCCCTGGCTGGCCGCTAACTTCCAAGACTGTCTGAGCCCTAATTCAACGCGCTCGACAAATTGATTCATACGATGTTGGAGACGCTCGTCTTCATTCACCAGCACGTCGCCGATCAGCACTTTGGTCATACCGGGATTTTCTTCTGCAAAATCGAGTAGCACACCGGCGATATTGGCGGCTTGAATTTGACCCGATTCTTCGTTCTGAGTGATTTGATTAATCAGCGTAAAAATACTGGTCTCGATGAATTCAATCAAGCCTTCATACATCTGCGCCTTGCTGGCGAAATGCCGATATAGCGCCGCTTCAGAGACATCTAACCGAGCCGCTAGTGCTGCTGTGGTGATTTTCTCGCTCTTAGGGTTTTGCAGCATGGCTGCCAGTGCCTGAAGGATTTGTAGCTTACGCTCACCTGGTTTTGTGTTGGCCATGGTTGTTTTCAGTCGAGCAATCGATGGTAGCGGCGGAGAAGTCCGGCTTGCCGGAAGGTTTCCTACGTAATGTAACTCAGACTTGGAACCGGCCCCAGAAAGCAGCCGGACAGCCTAGCCTGCGCCAAGTTTGCGACGCTGGCGCGCAAGATGGTTTAGTGATTTTACTTTCACATCGACAAAGGCGGGGCGATGTCGTGTGCCGCGCGTGTAACCCGTCAGCCAAACAGTTCGTATACCCAGTGCTCTGGCTGATTTTAAATTTTCTAATGAGTCTTCCACCAACACGCAACGCCCGGGGGTTAATCCTCGTGATGCTAGCAAGCGACGCAACAACCAAGGCGACGGTTTTGGACGCAGCTGGCGATGCACCACCATAGATTCAATCGGCACATGATCGGCAAAATGCTTATGCAAACCTAAATGTCGAACAACATCGCGCGAGTAACCAGCAGGGGCATTCGTCAACAAAATTTTATGGCCCGGTAGTCGTCGCAAAAGATAGGCAGTGCCGCATTCGGCTCGAATCATTTGTGAGAGATCACTGAACTCGTGTGCGTCGCGCAAAAAATCTTCTGAGCGAATGGCATGATGACGCATCATGCCCAGCAAGGTCGCACCATAACGCTGCCAATACGCGACTCGCATCTCATTGACGGCCTCTGCATGCGAAGGTTTAGCTTCTGCTTCGAGCACGCGCGCAATCAGCGCATTCATATTTCGATTAATCGCGGGGAAGATCGCATGCCCAGCATCATGCAAGGTATTGTCGAGATCGAATAACCAGACTAGCTTGCGCTTCATACGAGCTTAGCAAGAAATTTGCAATCGATCTGCAACAAGTTAATGCGATCGGATCATGGTGCCAAACGCTTGCTCTGTCAGCACCTCGAGTAATAACGAATGTTCAATCCGACCATCGATGATGTGCACTGTATTGACGCCTGATTTTGCGGCATCTAATGCGGAAGAAATTTTCGGCAGCATGCCGCCGGAAATGGTGCCGTCTTCAAACATCTCATCGATTTCACGTGCCGATAAATCGGTCAACAGCTTGCCATTTTTATCCATAACGCCAGGAATGTTGGTCATCATGATTAGCTTTTCTGCGCGCAGAATTTCAGCGATTTTACCGGCGACTAGATCGGCATTGATGTTATAGGCTTGTCCATCACCACCAAAACCAATCGGCGAAATAATAGGAATGAACGCATCATCCTGCAGCGCCTGAACGACGGCAGGATTGATGGCTTCAATCTCACCGACAAAACCAATATCGAGAAATGATCCCGGATGTTCTTTGTCCGGCATCTGCATCTTGCGCGCTCGTATCAACCCACCATCTTTGCCTGTCAAACCAACGGCTTGTCCGCCGTAGTGATTAATCAGCATGACGATGTCTTGCTGTACCTCGCCACCCAAAACCCATTCAACCACTTCCATGGTTTCTTCGTCGGTGATACGCATTCCTTGAACGAACGTACCTTGTTTACCTATTTTTTTGAGAGCGCTGTCGATTTGCGGACCGCCTCCATGCACCACCACCGGGTTCATGCCGACCAATTTCAACAAAATCACATCGCGCGCAAAGCCATGCTTTAAGCGCTCTTCGGTCATCGCATTCCCGCCGTACTTAACGACGATGGTCTTGCCATGGAATTTACGGATATAGGGCAGCGCTTCAGCCAAAATTTCGGCTTTGATTTCAGGAGCAATCGACGTAGTGAGCATTGCGGAGGCTATCTAGGTGAAGGTAGGGAATAGCGCCGGATTTTACAGCTAAACTGGATCGCGTTCGTGTCTTATGAAATGATGGTGACCAGCTGTTACCGCACGACTCCTAAAAAGCGCGGAGTCGGGTGCGACTTCACCGCCCCAATACGACTGACCAAAACTAACACTGGAGATACTTGATGAGCGCCTGCGTGAAATGTGGACAAGGCTTTCACTGTGCCATGACGGATGGAGCTGCGGGTGAGCGATGTTGGTGCATGGAGCTGCCGCCAATTCCCACCGCTGTTCTGACTGAGGCGGGCGGGACAGGTGATGCCTGCTTCTGTCCGTCTTGCCTGCAGGCGATTGCCCAGAGTGACCTAGCCGAATAAGCGACTTGAGCTCTAGTACTTGCAGCTGCGCAGTGCGACTCCCGAAAACTCAGCAATTAGCGCTTTCAGCTCGGGCTTGTCCTCACCCGCGTAACCCTTTAACTGGTAGGAAAACCGCGCAGAGTTTAACGGATGCTCTTCGATACGGGCATCGGTAATACCGGCTTTTTTCAAATTTTCTAATTGGGCTGCTGCCAGTTCTGGGCTGGTAAACAAACCCACTGAAATGCCCCAACGCCGCGCAAGCGGCTCTCTCACCACGGACACATCGGTAAAGCCCAGCGCACGTAGCTTGGCAATGCGACGATTGGCACTCGCCTCATCTGATTGAGGTGGAATGAATACCAAGCTAGCCTGCGGTGATTGAACCTGCTGTTTGAGCGGCAGCGAAGGCAGCTTAAGTTTTGCCAGTCGCGACTCAAATTTTGCCGCTGTCGTCGCACTAAAATCACCCATCTCCACGCACAGCTCGGGGGTAGGCGCAAGCTTCGCAGCATCGTTAGTGCGCGGATTGGGAAGTAGCTTCACGCTGTCAGCCTGCACTTGCTGTAATAGCCGTTGCGGCTCCAGCGTCGCAGTCCCGGGTAAGGGTCCTGGCAATAACGTTAGCAAGACCAAATTGGCTAGCAACAGCAGCCAGAATAACAATCTAAACATTAGTAAGAGACTCCCCCAACAGAGGCATCTAAGCCCAACAAAACCAAATTATCCACTGCATCAAATGGTATGGGCAAATACGGGCCAAGATACTGCGCTGCGCCACCCGAGAGCACACATCGAGCGTGCGGATCGGTGCGCTGCTGATACGCATACATGATAGCGCCCACCTGCGCCGACAAGCAGCCACTGATAATTGCGTCATGCGTATTGTCGGCAAATACGCGCGCTCTATCAGCCTTGTCCACTGAGGGTAGCAGCGCCGTGTTCACCGCTAGCGAGGTGGCCATGGTGGCGAGCCCGGGCAAAATCATACCGCCGATAAAAGTGCCATCGGCTTCCAATGCATCAATGGTAGTTGCTGTTCCACACGTCACCACCAACAGGCGCTGCCCGACATAACGATGACGCGCTCCAATCAGCGAAGCGAACCTATCACTACCTAGCTGTGTCGGCTGTGCATACGCGTTGCGCACACCGGCACACTGTTTTTGCGCACGAAACCAAGTCAGCGATGACTCGGGCACATTTAACTCAACTAAAATTTTTCTCAGCGGCGATGCGACTACATCACCCGCCACATTAGAAATTAAGGCGCGCTCAATCTTGTGTGTTGACCATGCTAGTTTTAATTTTTCTAGATCGGCATGTATAACACTACCCATGGCATGCCACTCGCCCACGTCATGATCGATGGCGGCCAGAGCCCATTTAATGCGCGTATTGCCAGCGTCAATCAACAGCTGCATGAGTCACTCCCGCTGTTGATTGAGATAATACTGATCGAAGAGAGACATCGCCGGTCGAAATAGTTAATCGAGAATTTGCGGTATCAAGCAGCAAGCATCCATTGTCATTGATGCCACGCGCTACGCCTTCATGTAATAGCTGACCACCTTCATGTAATGTCACTTGCTGATTTTGGTAAGCATGCAGCGCATGCCAACGATCGACAAAAGGACGTAATCCATGCCGATCAAATTCCGCCAGCATTTCACATAAAGACTCTGACATTTTTGCCAGCAAATTATTTCGATCTAGCGGCTGACTACTTAAAAAAGCGGTTGGATAAGTTATCGCTGCATCACGTTGCGGATTAGGATGGATGTTGATACCGACACCAATCACAACCCAAATTCGTTGACCGTTAGCTGTACGCGATGACGAGACTGTCTCAATCAACAAACCACCGAGCTTCGCTGAATTAAGTAACAAATCATTCGGCCACTTCAGTTGAACTGGCCACCCCGATAAATGCAAGGCATTCGCCACTGCAACGCCCGCGGCTAATGGCAAGCCTGTGATTCGATCAATGGATAGCGTAAGAGGCCAAGCCAGCGAAAAACACAGGCTATCGCCGGACGCAGAATGCCAGCTTCGTCCGGCACGACCACGGCCTGCGGTCTGATTTTCAGTGACCAACAACAGGGGCGAAGTCAATTCAGCAATACGCGCACGCAAATCAGCGTTAGTCGATTGGGTGGTAGCCAGCACCTCAACCTTCAAGCCACGCGCTGCGGCACCGAAATGGCGGGTTATTTGGTCTGCAATTAAAAGCGCACTCATGACGCGCATTGTATCGGTAGCCGCTGCTAGGGGTGACATGCGGGTGATGCGCGGATGACGAGCGGGCCAAACTCAAATACACTGCCGCTCATGCCAGCTCTAAGAACACCTCACTCCGATGACCCAAAGTCTGTTACGCAAATCACGGGCAAAGCATCTGCGTCGGTGCGCGTTGCCTTAGTTTTTTACTCGCTGCTGGTGGTGTATGCGAGCTGCTATCCGTTTTCTGGCTGGCATGACAATGGACTACTGCCGTGGTCTTATCTCACCGAACATCTGCCGCACTACTGGACGGGATTTGATTTAACGGTGAATGTCATTGGTTACATCCCGCTAGGTTTACTCGCCGTGCTGGCGCTTTACCCGCGGTTGCGCGCACTATCCGCGATTGTAGTGGCCAGCTTGAGTGGCGTACTACTCGCACTGCTACTAGAATCAGTACAAAGTTTTTTACCTTCGCGCGTTCCTAGTAATCTGGATGTAATCACCAATACCTTCGGTGCGATTTTAGGTGCTCTACTGGGTGAATTACTGCGCCGACCGATATTGGAGCAAAGTCAATTACGAGCGCTGCGTCGTTTATGGTTTTCGCAGCAAGCGAGTCGGGGGCTGATAGTGATTGCAATGTGGCCTTTGGCGCAAATTTTTCCTCAACCGTATCTGTTTGGTCACGGTCAAGTGCTGGGTACGATCTCGGGCTGGCTCTCGGATTTACTTGAAAGCCCTGTCGATCTGGGTCAATGGATATGGATACAAGCAGGAGCAGGTATTGAGCATTATCTGCCCGCCGAAGTCATCATCACGGCGTGTGGCATGACGGGATCTGTATTAACGCTACTTTGCCAAACCCGAAACACAGCACCCAAAGCGATGCTGGCTTTTCTTTTGATGGTTTCTGCTATCACTGTCAAAACATTGGCGCATGCGATTTTATTTGATCCGGATGATGCCTTTGGCTGGTTCACTCCGAGTGCTGCAAGTGGTTTGATGATGGGCTTAGTGATGCTAGGCGGATTATCTTTCGCCCCTGCAGTAGCGCAGCGTCGTGCTGCGATTTTTTCTTTGGGTGTGAGCATGGTTTTAATTAACATCGCACCAGCAAATCCCTATTTTTTAGCGACATTGCAAGAATGGGTACAAGGTAAATTTCTTAACTTTAATGGCGCCGCCCATTTTCTTTCGCTGACGTGGCCTTTATTTGCGCTCTGGTTCTTGACTCACAAAACGCATGGCCATGCTGAGTAATCCTGCAGTACCTTTCGGTCAGTGTATGATGACTGGCTCTCATTTTTAACTCTCACAAACAATTCAACCGCTTTCATACCATGAGCGATCAGCCCTACTATCAACACCATGTATTTGTCTGCATTAATCAACGCGATGACGGCCGCACCTGCTGCCATGATCGCGGCTCAGCAGGCATTCAAGAGTATGCAAAAAAACGGCTTAAAGCGCTCGACATGAACGGCCACGGTAAAGTACGCATGAATAAAGCGGGCTGTCTTGATCGCTGCGAAGAGGGCCCAGTGATGGTGATTTATCCCGAAGGTGTTTGGTACACCTTTGTCGATCAACAGGATGTGGATGAAATCATTGATTCTCATTTGGTCGGCGGGAAGGTAGTCGAACGTTTAAAAATTTGAGCATGAATTCGCAAACGCAAGAATTCACCATAAGCGGCAGCGCAGGTCTACTAGAATGCCGACTCGACCAGCCGCAAAACTCTCCACGCGGCATCGCACTGATTGCTCATCCTCACCCCTTGTATGGCGGGACGATGGACAACAAGGTAGTGCAGACTTTAGCGCGGGCTTTTATCGCGGTCGGCTATCTCAGCGTACGCATGAATTTTCGTGGGGTAGGGCAATCGGGTGGCACGCACGACGCCGGCCACGGTGAAACGGATGATATGGCGCTGCTACACGCACACATGTCAGCGCAGTATCCCGATTTGCCGATAGCCCTTGCAGGATTTTCGTTTGGCACGCTTGTGCAATCGCAATTACAGCAGCGACTATTAACGCAAGAAAAACCCGCGCAACGACTGGTGTTAGTTGGATCTGCCGCCGGTAAATGGGCGATGCCTTCAGTTCCATCAGACACCTTGCTCATTCACGGTGAGCAGGATGACACCATTCCTTTAAGCGATGTCCTCGACTGGGCGCGCCCGCAAGATTTGCCAGTCATCGTCATTCCAGGTGCCGACCATTTTTTTCATCGCAAGCTTCACCACATCAAGCAACTCGTTATCGATTACTGGCACCCATAGCCTTCCATGAGCGTTATAATTCGCACTACTTTTCTGCTCTATTCAACTCAAAATTCTCGAATGAAAAAATTTCTCGTAGCCTGCGCTGCCTTTTTTATGCTGGGTGCGACAGCTGCACAAAATTTGCCGGCACCCACTATCGCAGCACGCTCATGGCTACTGCTCGATGCCAGCAGCAATCAAGTCTTAGCAGCACAAGATCCTGATCAACGCATTGAACCTGCATCGCTGACGAAAATCATGACGGCGTATCTTGCGTTCTCTGCCGTGCGCGAGAAACGCCTCGACCTGAATCAAACGATTAATGTATCGGTGAATGCTTGGAAGGTGGACGGTGACAGCTCAAAAATGTTTATTGAGCCAAATTCTGCTGTTCGCGTGAATGACCTACTATACGGTTTGATCGTGCAATCGGGTAACGATGCGGCCGTAGCGCTCGCCGAAGCGGTATCAGGCACTGAAGCAGCGTTTGCTGACTTAATGAATCGCGAAGCGCAGCGCATGGGCATGAAAAACACACGTTATGCTAATCCGCATGGTTTACCGCATCCGAATAATTACTCCACAGCGCGCGATTTATCCATACTCGCAGCGCGTTTAATTACCGATTTTCCTGAATTTTATAAAATCTATTCAACGAAGAGCTTCACCTACAACCGCATCACTCAACCGAATCGTAATCGCTTGCTGTGGCTAGATCCCACAGTCGATGGTATGAAAACGGGACACACACAAGCGGCGGGTTATTGCTTAATTGCCTCAGCTAAACGGGTCAGCGGTAATCATGAGCGGCGACTGATTTCTGTGGTGCTGGGCACGGACTCAGATTCTGTTCGCTCACAAGAAAGTCAAAAGTTATTGAATTGGGGCTTTTTGAATTTTGATTCATTCAAAATTTATTCTAAAGAGCAGGCGGTGTTAACGCCTACGGTATGGAAAGGCTCACAGAACGAAATCAAATTGGGCTTTGATCATGATGTGTATGTCAGTCTGCCACGCGGCTCTAGCGCTAAACTAAAACCGGTAGTCGAGCGAACGGATCCTTTAGTGGCGCCGATTGCACAATACAGTCGCGTAGGCACACTAAAAATGATGGCTGATGGTAAGGTTGTCAATGAAATTCCCTTACAAGCGCTCGAACAAGTGAATCAGGCCACGATCATTGGTCGTGCCCTCGATTCGATCAGGTTGCTTTTCCAACGTTAGGACTATCCTATGTTGAATCCCGTTGATAGTTTGATTGACTATCCTTGTGATTTTCCTATTAAGATCATGGGCGCAATGCAAGACGCGTTTGCTCAAACGATGGTTGATGTAGTGACCTCTCATGACCCCGAATTTCATGCCGGTAAATTAGAGATGCGCCCTTCAACAAAAGGTAATTATTTATCCTTGACAGTCACGGTTCGCGCCACCAGTCGCGAACAGCTAGATAATTTATACCGTGCCTTATCGTCACACCCCATGGTTAAAATGGTGTTGTAAAACGAATGATAGATACGCTGACAGAGCAGCGCGGATTCGAAGCCTACGACACCACATTTGCTGCCATGCGTGCTTTTACCGATGCACGTACAGCGACCACAGCGAATCAACTTTGGATGGTGGAACATCCCCCAGTCTTCACCTTAGGACTAGGCGCGGACGCAGCGCATATCATTGATGCTCATGACATTCCCATCGTACAAACCGATCGCGGTGGTGAGGTGACCTACCACGGGCCGGGTCAGGCAGTCGTTTATTTACTGTTTGATTTGCGACGGCAGACAAAAAAAATCCTGCCGCGCGAATTCGTTACCCGTATAGAGCAGGCGGTGATTGATACGCTGGCGGCGTATAATTTAAGCGGTGAACGCAAGTCAGCCGCGCCCGGCATTTATATAGCGAAGGGCGACTATCAAGGCGCGAAGATTGCCGCACTAGGCCTAAAGATTCGAGGTAATGGTTGCACCTATCACGGCGTGTCGCTGAATGTGGCTATGGATCTTGAACCTTTTTCGTGGATTAATCCCTGCGGCTATGTCGGCTTGCAAACAATCGACATGAAAACTTTAGGTGCGACGACGACACTAATTGAAGCGCAACAGTTACTCACCCATCATTTGCAAATACAGCTGACCCAACCATAAATCGCATGAGCTCTAACGATATACCGCCAACCTACCAAGCGAGCGAGAAGCAAAAAGGCGCTGGAAAAACTGCGCGTATTCCTATCAAAATTATTCCGGCTGAACGATTGCCTAAGCCCGATTGGATACGCGTCAAGGCAGCCTCACCGACCACGCGCTTTTACGAAATTAAAGATATTTTACGTAGCAATAATTTAGTCACGGTGTGCGAAGAAGCTTCTTGTCCGAATATTGGCGAGTGCTTCGGTAAGGGCACCGCTACATTCATGATCATGGGTGACAAATGTACGCGTCGCTGCCCATTCTGCGATGTGGGCCATGGACGGCCCGACCCACTCGATACGAATGAACCAGAAAATTTAGCCAAGACGATTGCCGCACTAAAGCTATCTTACGTTGTCATTACCTCAGTCGACAGAGATGATCTGCGTGATGGTGGTGCCGCTCATTTTGTGGAATGCATACAGCGAGTACGTGCTTTATCGCCGTCTACTCGTATCGAAATACTGACGCCCGATTTTCGTGGCCGCATGGATCGCGCACTGGAGATACTCAAAGCAGCACCACCCGATGTCATGAACCATAATCTAGAAACGGTGCCCCGTCTGTATCGCGAAGCGCGTCCCGGTTCGGACTATGCGTATTCTTTGAACCTACTAAAACGCTTCAAAGAACTACATCCTGACGTACCGACCAAATCGGGAATCATGGTGGGCTTAGGTGAAACCGATGAAGAGATACTGCAAGTGATGCGCGACTTGCGTGAGCACAATGTCGACATGCTCACTTTAGGTCAATACCTTATGCCTAGTGGTGATCATTTGCCTGTACGTCGTTACGTGCATCCTGATATTTTTAAGATGTACGAGGAAAAGGCGGTAGAAATGGGATTTGCTCATGCTGCCGTTGGAGCGATGGTGCGTAGCTCTTATCACGCTGATCAGCAGGCAAAAAATGCAGGGCTAGAATAAAGCCTGTAACTGCTAAGCCAACAAAAAATGATTCATCTCTTTTGTTAGCTTACATTTTAAATTTCGAGTGCTTTTTCTAGTAGCTGATGCATAGCCGCGAACTCGGGAATGCCAACATAGCGCTTCAAAATGCTGCCATCTTTACCAATCACAAAGGTGGTTGGCGTAAGTTTGACGTCTCCAAATGATTTTGCTACTTGGCCATCGCTATCTAATGCCACTTTGAATGGTAGCTGGCGGCTCTCAGAATAATTCAACACATAATTAGGCGGGTCATAGCTCATGGCCACGGCGATAAATTCCAAGCCGCGATCAGAATACTTTTTATACGTCTCTACCATCTCTGGCATTTCTTGCACGCAGGTAGCGCAACTTGTCGCCCAAAAATTTACCAGCACGACTTTGCCACGCAACGATTCCATGGCAATTTGCTCGCCAGTCAACGTGCGAAAACTCACCGCTGGGGCTGATTCTTTTTTAAATAATGACAGTGCCGCAAACAAAACGATGCCAAGAATGGTTAGCAATGACATGGTTTGAATGATGGTCAGACCAGCGACGCGACGGGGGAAATGACGAGACATAAAAAATCCTGTGTGAGCAAAAGCGCGAACGCAATTATAGGCTAGTCAGGCAAGGCCTAACATTAGGCCGGCCTAACTTCGGTCTTATTTTGCGACATCCTTGCTTGCGGCATCCTTAGCTGGCTCTGCAGCGGGCCTAGGCGAAAAATCCTTCAAGTCGTCTTCAGTGATGTACTCGAATAGCTTAACAACTTTTTTGATTTTACTGGCCGCATTGCGCGCCACTTCGGCAGCAAGTTTTCCTTCACGCTGAGTCACACGCCCCATCAAATACACCACACCTCTATCCGTATGAACCTTGAATGCACTCAGATACAAATCTTTTGTGTCGACGATTGCTGCTTTTACTTTGCCACTGATAACTAAATCATTTGAACGCACACCCAGACTGGATACGGGAGCAATTTCTAAATCATTGTCGATTTGTTTAACGCCATCGATGGTTTTAATTTGCTGCTCTACTTCGGCTTTCATTTTTTCATCTTTTACTTCACCGGTTATCAACACATGCCGATTGAAGCTGTTGACCGAGACACGACCTTGATCACCGGTAATTTTCATGGCTCGGCCTTCTGCTTTGAGCACAATGGCGGTGTCATCTGTCTGAGAGCCTAGACTGCGTCTATCGGTAGCCGTCATTGTTCCCATCACTGTCCCGCCGACCATCACGGGCAAACAACCTTGAAGTGTCACTGCCAATGCTGCCGACCAGGTCATAACGATTAATGGGCGGCGAATAGCCCTCAAGGTAGCGGAAAATCGTACGTCAGATTTCATTCTGAATCTCCTCCGAAAAGTGCGACATCGATACCATCGCATAGACAATTAACAATCAATAAGTGAACTTCTTGTATCCGTGCTGCGCGCTCGTAAGGCACGCCTATATGTACGTCAGCGTCGGTCAATGATCGCGGAATGTTGCCGCTGCTGGCACCGGTCAACGCAACGACGCGCATATCACGTTCTAGTGCAGCATCAATCGCCGCCATTACATTGGCAGACACACCTGAGGTCGACAGCGCAAACAATACATCACCTGCTTGACCATAAGCCTGTACCTGTTTGGCAAAAATATCGCCAAAGCCATAATCGTTACCCACCGCTGTCACTATGGATGAATCCGTAGAGAGTGCCATTGCTGGAAGTGGCAATCGCTCGCGCTCAAAGCGACCAACTAACTGCGCAGAAAAATGCTGGCAAAAGGCTGCGGAGGCGCCGTTTCCACACGCTAGTATGCGATTGCCATTCGAAAGCGCGACGAACATCAACTCCGTGGCTTGTTCAATAGCTTGAGCCAATTCGCTGGCTAGCTGTATCTTCAGCTCGGCACTTTCGTTGAAATGATTGATGATTCGTTGCTTGCTCATGATGGGCAGATTATAAATGCTGCTATGAATACGACGTCAATTGATTCGCTATATTTAACGACTTTATTGAGTGGATTACCGATTAATGACCGCGCGCATCCAGTCTAAGCTATCGCCCTCAATCGCTACCAAATCAAATCGACAAGCGGGTAGCGTGCGATACCGCATTAAATAGTGCTCAGCAGTACGCCAGAGTCGCCGCTGTTTCGCGCTATCGACGCTGGCTGCGGCTCCACCAAAATTCGAATTCTTTCGCATTCGCACTTCAACAAACACCAGCATTGGTCCATCGCTCATCACCAGATCAATCTCACCATAACGACAGGCATAATTACGCGTGACGCATACTAGTCCTTGTTGCTGTAGATAGACAAGCGCCCTATCTTCTGCGAGCCTGCCTAGCGACGACTTGTTTAACTCGTTTGTCATTTAGCTCGCTGCTGAATAGCCCGTATTTTGTACAATGTGGTGATGACAGGTGTATGACCGGCCTGTAAGCCCGCTAATTTTGACGCCCCTTGCATATGTCCACACCTTCGTCTTCTCTGCTTACCAGCCTTACGCAACTTGCCAGCGATCTGGAGCAGCAGCAGTTTCCTGAAAGTGCATTGTATGTAGTGGCTACACCCATAGGGAATATCGCCGATGTGAGTTTGCGCGCATTGAAGGTGCTTTCACTGGTTGAGGCTATTGCTTGTGAAGATACGCGCAACACTGGGCTTTTAATGTCACGACTCGGCTTGTCAACGCCTTTGTTTTCTGCTCATCAGCACAATGAGCACGAGTCCGCAGAAAAAATCATCGCTCGATTGCGTAAAGGAGAGCGCATTGCTTTGGTTTCTGATGCCGGCACACCGGCCATATCCGATCCGGGTGCACGCATCGTGGATGCGGTTATCGATGCTGGCTTACGCGTGATCCCGATTGCGGGTGCATGCGCTGGCATCGCTGCTTTATCAACCAGTGGTTTGATGACGGATGAATTTCATTTTATCGGTTTCTTGCCTAGCAAAACCAGTCAACGTGCTCAGCTACTATCGACCTTAACCACTACCCGCGCCACACTGGTATTTTATGAAGCACCGCATCGAATTCTCGAAACAGCGCAAGCATTAGCTAGCGCTTTGAATGGTGCTCGGCGCGTAGTCGTGGCGCGCGAAATCTCAAAATTATTTGAACAAATTCATCGCTGCCAATTAAGTGAGCTACACCATTGGCTAGCCCAAGCGCCTGAACATCAAAAAGGAGAATTCGTGTTACTCGTAGAAGCCGCCGCGGTCAGTGATGAGCCCGACCTCTCGGAAGCCACCAGAGTGTTGACTATTCTGTTGGAGGGTAACTCAGTAAGCCAAGCGGCGGCGCTAGCAGCACGCATTACCGGCCTAAAGAAAAATACGCTGTATGACTTAGCGCTGAAAATGCAAACTTATGGCGAATAAAACGATCAGCAATAACAGAATTTATTTCTGCACGATCGACGTCTGAATTTGCGAAACTTCTTTTAACAAATCAGCCGCTGTTTTTGCCGTCTCGCGCGAAGTGAATGGACCGCTATGCAAACGGTACAGGCCACCCGTTTGTACGATGACTGGCTCGGGTAAATCTTGCGGCCATCCTGCGAGTAATCGAATTCGCATCGCATCAGCATTGTGCACTTGTGCGTACGCACCAAACTGTAAAAAAATTCCGCCGGCCTCGGCAGCTACAGGTGGCGTGCTGCCATTCGCTAAACGCGCCATCGGATCAGCCGACTCACCTGCTGTAGTGAGCATGCCTTTACGGCGCTTATCTTCCTGCATGCGTGCAATTTCGTCAGGCAAGATGCGTTCGACCTCTAGCTCAGTACTGCCAATTTGAATAAAACCTAACTTCAAGGCAGCGGTGTACGACATATCAATAATGCGTGATGCATGAAACGGTCCGCGATCATTAATGCGAACAATCACCTGCTTACCATTGCGCAGATTTGTTACTCGCGCATAAGAAGGAATCGGCAACCTTGGGTGAGCTGCTGTCATCTTGAACATGTCATAGATTTCGCCGGAAGCGGTACGCTGACCATGGAATTTTTTTCCATACCAACTGCCTTTGCCGCGTTGTATGAACGGCTTATCATCAGTAATCGGCACATAGGTTTGATCCAGAATGGTGTAAGGCTTACTCGGGCCTTTAGCAATCGGCTCGATTTTTGGCTCCGCATCGGGCGTATCAACCAAGCCTTCTGGAATAGCATCGCCCGGGCCGTCATCTTTGTAATAGCCCCCTGACTTTTTTGCTTCCGTGCTCGGTGGCGTCGGTGTGACACTGGTTGATGCTGACGTCGAGGGAACAGCCGGTACCGTGCTACGGACAGGCTCATCACGCACACTTAAATCAACCGTGGTACAAGCCGACAAAATGAGTGCTGATAGCGTAATACTTAAAATTGCCGAACTGCGCTGGATGCTAAGCCAATTCATCGTTATTTGAATACGCATAGCAGCCTCATTAGGTCTGTACCAAAGTGCGATGGCGCTGAATGCTCATCAACGTGCCCACACCTAAGCTCAATGTTACAAATGCGGTACCACCATAACTAACAAACGGAAGTGGCACTCCCACCACTGGAAGAATGCCACTCACCATGCCCATATTTACAAACACATACGTAAAGATCGATAGCGTAAGCGAGCCTGCTAGTAAGCGAGAAAAAAGTGTTGGTGCATTCGCCGCAATGATCAACCCTCGACCAATCAACAACAAATAGAGAACTAACAGTACGCCATTCCCGAGCAAACCAAATTCTTCGGAAAATACTGCAAAAATAAAATCAGTCGTGCGCTCTGGTATGAACTCCAGATGTGACTGCGTGCCGTTAAGCCAACCCTTACCTATCAAGCCGCCCGAACCAATCGCAATCGTTGATTGAATGATGTGAAAACCTTTTCCTAAAGGATCTGAGGTTGGATCAATCAAGGTCATGATGCGGTGACGCTGATAGTCATGCATCATGGTCCAAACTAAAGGCAAGCTAGCCAGACCGGCGACTCCCAAACCAATAATCAAACGCCAGGATAGTCCAGCTAGAAAAATTACAAAAAATCCTGACGAAGTTACTAATACAGCAGTACCCAAATCCGGTTGACGCATGATGAGACCCACGGGTATTGCCAATAACAAACCCGCCATCAAGAAGTCACGCCAGCGAATCATGCCTTCGCGTTTTTGAAAGTACCAAGCAAGTGTAAGCGGCAATGCCAGCTTCATGATTTCGGAGGGTTGAATAATCACGCCGACATTCAACCAACGTCTGGCACCATTTTTAATTAACCCAAACAGTGCGACTCCCACGAGTAAGGAAAGACCCACCACATACACCGGTACCGCAAAGCGCATTAATTTTTGCGGCGGAATCATGGCGGCGATCCACATCACCGCGATGCCGACTGCGATATTGCGCAAATGCCCCTCAAAGCGCCCAGGGAAATTCCAAGCTGCCGAGGATACGGCTAGACAGCCCAACAAAAGAATTAACCCAAGAACGATCGTCAGAGAACGATCAAATATAAAGAAGCGCCGCTTGACGGTTTCTAGCACCGGATAACGCGCTCCTTGAAAACCAGACATCATTGTGGCGCCCCTCGATTTGGTTCAACCGGCTTGGGTGTACTGGGTTTAGTGCTATCGGATTTAACGGCTGCTGACGGTGTTGGGTCGTTAGCTTTAGCAACGGGTTTCGTCGCATCTGTTTTTACTGCGGCTGACTGCGCCGCTGCGTCGGCTGCCTTTACAACTGGCTTGGCGGCATCCGGCTTCATTGCCGCGGGCTGCGCTGGTTGTGTTGGCTGCGCTGGATCAACGACTTTAGCCGCAGGTTTGGCAGGCTCATCTGGCCGCTTACCTGTCAGGTAGTAATCCATCGCCAAACGCGCTATCGGTGCGGCAGCGGCAGCACCAAAGCCAGCATTCTCAACGATGACTGCTAAAGCGATCTTCGGTTTGTCGGCCGGCGCAAAAGCAATGTACAACGAGTGATCACGCAAACGCTCTGAAATTTTACTGGCGTCGTATTTAACATTTCTACTCAAAGCGGCTGCCTGAGCGGTGCCGGTCTTACCGCCCGAAATATACGGCGCATTCGCAAACGAACGTGCAGACGTACCTTCTTTGGTCACGCCTATCATGGCCTGCTTGATGAAATCGATGTTGTCTTGTTTCAGCGGTATGCGATAGCTCTCTTTGGGGACGGTAAGCTTGCGCGCTTTAGTGGTTCCGCTTTCAACCATTTTGACCAAATGCGGTTTCATTACGATGCCGTTGTTAGTGAGATTAGAAACGGCATGCGCTAACTGCAGTGGTGTGAATGAGTTATATCCCTGACCAATGCCGACCGAAATCGTTTCACCGGCATACCATTTTTGCTGCTCAGGTTTTTTATAGGTGTGACGCTTCCATTCTTGCGAAGGCAACACACCACGTCGTTCGTTTTCAAGATCAATGCCGGTGAGCTGCCCAAAACCTAAAGGCTTCATGAAATCGTGAATCGCATCAATCCCTAAATCATTCGCTAAATTGTAGTAGTAGGTGTTACAGCTTTGGACGATTGATTTATACATATCGACACGACCATGACCGCCTTCTTTATCATCGCGGAATTTATTATTTCCGAACCAAAAATAACCCGGGTCGAAGATCGCCGCCTCTGGCGTGCGCTTACCCAACTCTAATGAGGCCAACGCCATGTACGGCTTAAAGGTCGAGCCTGGCGGGTAACTACCAATCAACGGGCGATTCAATAAAGGTTTGTCGAGCGAGGTATTCAACTCCTCCCAACTTTTGGCATCAATGCCTTCAACAAATAAATTCGGATCAAACGTTGGCATCGACACATACGCCAATATGTCACCCGTCGATGGCTCGATCGCTACTAACGCACCGCGCCTATCACTAAATGCATGCTCGATGATTTTTTGTAACTCAATATCCACTGACAAAATTAAGTTATTACCTGATGTCGGTGCGGTACGAGATAAATTACGTACAGCTCGCCCACCCGCGGAGACTTCAATTTCGTCATAGCCGGTGGTACCGTGCAACTCTCTCTCGTAGCTTTTTTCTATACCTTCTTTACCGATATATTCAGTACCACGGTAGTTGGCGGCATCATCGCCACCTTCTAATCGCTCGGCTTCAGTTTTATTCACGCGGCCGATATAACCAATCATGTGCGAGGCTGTCTGTCCGAGAGGATATTGACGGAACAAACGCGCTTGAATATCGACACCTGGAAAGCGGTAGCGCTGCGCTGCAAAGCGCGCAACTTCTTCGTCACTTAAACGCGTACGAATAGGAAGGCTTTCAAATGTTTTTGATTCTTCCATCAGTCGACGGAATCGCTTGCGATCTTTCGGCTGTATATCGACCAGCTGAGCCAGCTCATCAATCACCACATCGAGATTGCGTTCAATTTTGGCGGGAGTAATCTCCAGCGTGTAGGCGGAAAAGTTGCGCGCCAAGACCACGCCATTTCTATCAACAATCAATCCGCGGTTGGGCATCGCCGGAACTACGGAGATACGATTACTTTCAGCGCGCTCGAAATATTCACTGTGCCGCACTGCTTGCAGCCAAAGAAAGCGCAACATCAATAAACCAAAGCAAACAAAAACGACCACGCCGGCCACCGACAGGCGCAGCCTGAACAGTTGTAGTTCGCGTTCGGTATCTTTAATTTCTGTCATTGCTGGCCGCGTTGAACGGTCTGTGTTTTGCGTGCGTTGATGTAATTAGATCGGGCGTGTTTCATCGCGATCCACGGCACGGCGTTGCGGCGCTAGTAATAACCAACAAACGACGGGCCAGATAATGGTGGCGACGATGCTTTGAGCGAAATACAACCAGCCCGGAAATTTACCCGTCACGGCTAGTTGTATCAGCATTTGTACGATTTGCATCACGACTAATAAAGGTAATACGTGCAGCGCCTGCACCGAGGGTCTAAACCAAAGCACGCGACGATGAATCGTAATCGCGAAATACGATAGCAGCGTGTAAGCCAGCGCATTTTCACCAAGCAGCGAAGCGCTGTGCACATCCATCACCAGTCCCATTAGGAAAGCGATACCAATGCCTACTTTGCGAGGTTGGTAGATGCTCCAGAAAATTAACGTGAGTGCGACAAAATCGGGCACCCAACCCCAACCGCCCCAAGGGAATAAATTCATAAAAAACGCTGCCACCAAACTAAAGCCGATGAAGGCTGGATTGACGGGCAGCAGAATATGGTCGCGATCAATCATGGAGCTTCCGGATCTTTGTGTCGTTTACTGGCATCGGTTTGAATCGGCGCTTCTAGTGGTGGTGGCGGGGCGGGCATTTGCTTAGTATCTGCTAACAAAACCAGTAGTTGACGATGGCGGGCGATTCCAGCCGTGGGTTGCAAAAGAATGCGCGCAAACGCATCAGAAGTTTTTGCATCAACTGATACCACCGTCGCAACGGCCAATCCTGTCGGATAAACACCATCAATCCCTGAGGTCAGCAACACATCACCTCGTTGAATATCGGCATTCGATGCCATGAAACGTAATTCAAGTACGCCCGTCTGACCACGTCCATACGCCACGCTACGCACACCACTACGCAAAACCTGAACGGGTATAGCGTGGTCTTTATCGGTTAGCAGTGTTACTTCAGACGTAAAAGGGAAAACGCGCGTGACTTGTCCGATCACACCCAGATCATCTATGACAGGTTGGCCGGGCTGAATCTGATGACTAGACCCGCGATCGATAATGACCTTGCGCGAAAAAGGATCGCGAGCATCATACAAAATTTCGCTCATCACTGACTTCAAGGTCAAGCGCTCAGAAGCGGCAAGTAGTTTGCGAAGATGAGCGTTTTCGGCCAGCAGCTCTTGGCTCTGCTGCAATTGCTGCGCATTCAAAACCTGCTGTTCGCGCATGCGCTCGTTATCGGCTTTGAGCGATGTGAGTGAAGTGAAATAATCACTGACAGCGAAAATCGCATCACGTGGCAACATCGCCACCACCTGCAAAGGATAGAGCGCCGCACCAACGACCTGCCGCACCGACGCTAGTGCTTTCAAATGCGAATCGGCCATGAGCAAACCCACGGCAATCAGCGCAAAAAACAGCATCTTGGCGCGCGCCGAGGCACCTTGCTTGAAGAGTGGTGGTGGGTTGTATTCCATCAGAGTGAAACTTTAAACCAATTGAAGGCAATTAGTGCGGGCTGGCAATACGGCGGCGAGCTGACCCGCCCACCTCCCCGAAGTCCGGGTAGCAGGCCAGTGGCTTTGCAAAGGGGTCGGGGAGTGCGGCTGAGAAAGCGGAACGGACAGCCAACGCGCATTTACTCGTAGGAGAAAAGGGAACCGAGTTTGTCCATGCGCTCGAGCGCCATGCCTGAGCCGCGCACCACGCAGGTTAACGGGTCTTCGGCCACCAGAACGGGCAAACCGGTTTCTTCCATCAACAAGCGATCGAGATCGCGCAGCAAGGCGCCGCCACCAGTCAGCATCATGCCTTTTTCGGCGATGTCCGCACCCAGCTCTGGTGGCGTCTGTTCCAGCGCGTTTTTGACCGCTGAAACAATGCTATTGAGGGGATCGGTCAGCGCTTCCAGCACTTCATTGCTGGAGATGGTGAAGGAGCGCGGAATACCTTCAGATAAGTTGCGGCCCTTAACTTCCATCTCGCGCACTTCGGTTCCGGGGAATGCAGAACCGATTTGTTTTTTGATGGTTTCAGCAGTCTGCTCACCGATCAACATGCCGTAGTTACGGCGGATGTAGTTGACAATCGCTTCGTCAAATTTATCGCCACCCACACGTACCGACCCTTTATAGACCATGCCGCCCAGCGAAATGATGCCAACCTCGGTGGTGCCACCACCAATATCCACCACCATAGAACCGGTTGCTTCCGACACTGGCAGGCCGGCACCAATGGCAGCGGCCATCGGCTCTTCAATCAGGAATACTTGGGAAGCCCCCGCGCCCAGCGCCGACTCGCGAATCGCGCGACGCTCAACCTGAGTCGAGCCGCAGGGAACGCAAATAATGATGCGCGGTGAGGGTTTGAACAACTTGGTATCGTGCACCATGCGGATGAACTGCTTGAGCATCTGCTCGGTGACAGTAAAGTCGGCGATTACGCCGTCTTTCATAGGGCGAATCGCTTCGATATTACCAGGCACTTTACCCAACATCTGCTTCGCTTCTTTACCTACAGCCTGAATATTCTTTTTGGCATTGGGACCGCCTTGCTGGCGAATCGCGACCACGGAGGGCTCATCCAGAACGATCCCCAGTCCTCGAACATAAATCAAGGTGTTTGCTGTACCCAGATCAATTGCGAGATCGTTCGAAAAATAGCTACGGAGGAATCCAAACATGTAATCGTGTCCTTATGCGCCGGAAATTTGAGAATGCCGGCTGAGAAATTGCCCATCTGCTGCGAAAACACTGTCCTGCCGGGGGGGTTGAAGCTCGCCACTGGCGCCGTGTGCACTGAATCAGTCAGGCCACCAACGTTGGTTTGCCCGACGATACGACTCAACGCTGCCGTTACCGTTTAGCAGGACGCTTTAGCGGCCTTTAACCTGACATTCTACCTTATAATGCGGTGCAAATTGGCTGTCAGAAACGCTAAAAAATGAAATGATTAGCGTTCTTTCTTGCCCGAAAGCTGAGCTTGGCGCTGTTCTCCATTTTTTAATCCCCGCACTACACATCAAACGACGACCCGCCTCATGTCACTGACCCTAGAAGATATCGCCCGACTATCTAAGTTGGCACAACTGGACCTCAATCATCAGCAAGCCGACGATGCGCTCGATAAGTTGAACAGCATTTTTGCTCTAGTCGAGCAAATGCGCGCCGTCGACACTTCAGGAGTTACCCCATTGTCGCACCCGATTGCTGCTTGGAAGGATGACGTTGCGCTACGCTTGCGCGAAGACAAAGTCACAGAACCCAACCGACGCGATGACTATCAAAAGCCGGCTCCAGCGACACAAGACGGTTTGTATCTCGTCCCCAAGGTCATTGATTAGCCACTCCCCGCCGTCGCAAACTAGCGGCGCGGCCCATAACAACGGCAGCTCATTCGTTCATGCATAAGCACACACTGACAGAACTTTCCGCGCAGCTGAAAAGCAAAAAGATTTCAGCCGTCGAACTGGCGCAACTCTATCTCCAGCGCATAACTTCGAGCGAGCTAAATGCGTTCATCAACGTCCAGCCCGAATTCACTCTGGCCCAGGCCAAAGAAGCTGACGCCCGTATCGCACGCGGCGATATCACTGCACTAACCGGCCTGCCCATTGCGCACAAAGATATTTTCGTTACACGCGACTGGACCTCAACAGCGGGTTCCAAAATGCTATCCGGCTACATCAGCCCATTTGATGCAACTGTGGTGGAACAGTTCCGCAATGCAGGCATGGTGACGCTAGGGAAACTTAATTGTGATGAATTCGCCATGGGTTCATCAAACGAAAACTCATTTTTTGGCGCTGTAAAAAATCCTTGGGACACCACGGCTGTACCCGGTGGATCATCGGGCGGATCTGCTGCCGCTATTGCAGGCGGTCTCGCGCCCGCTGCCACCGGTACCGATACGGGTGGCTCGATCCGTCAACCAGCCGCGCTGTGTGGCATTACTGGTATTAAACCCACCTATGGCAGTGTGTCTCGCTATGGAATGATTGCCTTTGCCTCGTCACTTGATCAAGGTGGCCCGATGGCCTGGACCGCCGAAGATTGCGGGCTACTGCTCAACTCAATGATTAGTTTTGATCAGCGCGATTCGACATCGATAGAACGCGCACCAGAAGATTTTTCGCGCTATCTTTCTGATTCAATCAAAGGATTAAAGATAGGCGTACCCAGAGAATATTTGGGCGCAGGGCTAGCCAGCGATGTGGCTGATGCCGTGCAAGCCGCATTGAAAGAATACGAAAAATTGGGCGCTACGTTAGTAGATATTTCTCTTCCCAAAACGTCGCTAGCTATTCCTGTCTATTACGTGATTGCGCCAGCTGAAGCTTCATCGAATCTTTCGCGTTTCGATGGCGTACGTTACGGCCATCGCGCAAAAAATTACACCGATCTCTCCGACATGTATTGTAAGACGCGCTCCGAAGGATTTGGCGACGAAGTTAAACGCCGCATTTTAGTTGGCGCTTACGTACTCTCACACGGCTATTACGATGCTTATTATTTGCAAGCGCAAAAAATTCGTCGTTTGATTGCTCAGGATTTTCAAGACGCTTTCAAACAGTGTGATGTGATTATGGGTCCCGTAGCACCTACCGTTGCATGGGATCTTGGATCGAAAGTAAATGATCCGGTTGCCAATTATTTAGCTGACATATACACACTCTCTACCAGCTTAGCTGGCTTGCCCGGGATGTCGATTCCGGTGGGCTTTGGTCAGGGTGAAAAAAATTCGCGCCGCCCCGTTGGCCTGCAATTGATTGGTAATTATTTTACTGAAGCTAAATTGCTCAACATCGCACATCAGTATCAGCTTGCGACAGATTGGCACAAGCAACGGCCCACACAGAATTAAAGGAATCTTTATGCAATGGGAAGTCGTGATCGGGCTGGAAACACATGCGCAGCTCACCACCGAATCCAAAATTTTTAGTGGCGCGTCGATCGCTTTCGGCGCGGCGCCAAACACGCAAGCCTGCCCGGTTGATCTTGCATTGCCAGGGGTGCTGCCTGTATTAAACAAGGGCGCAGTCGAACGTGCGATTCAATTTGGCTTAGCGATTGGTGCATCTATCGCGCCCGAGTCTATCTTTGCGCGCAAAAATTATTTTTATCCTGATTTACCTAAGGGCTATCAGATCAGTCAGTTTGAAATTCCGGTGGTTCAAGGCGGCACGCTATCTTTTGTTGTTGAAATCGACGGTAAAGCTGAACTTAAAACGGTACAGTTAACACGCGCGCATCTGGAAGAAGATGCAGGAAAATCCTTGCACGAGGATTATCACGGCATGACCGGCATCGATCTCAATCGCGCTGGTACGCCGCTGCTAGAAATCGTGACTGAGCCTGATATGCGCAGCGCCGCTGAAGCCGTGGCCTACGCGAAAGCGCTGCACTCACTGGTGGTCTGGTTGGGGGTTTGCGATGGCAATATGCAAGAAGGATCGTTCCGCTGCGATGCCAATGTATCGGTCAGACCCGTCGGCCAAATAGAATACGGCACACGCTGCGAGATTAAAAATCTGAACTCGTTCCGCTTTTTGGAAGAAGCGATTAACTACGAAGTGCGCCGTCAAATCGAAGTGATCGAGGATGGCGGCAAAATCACTCAAGAGACGCGCCTCTACGATCCCGATAGAAAAGAAACGCGCTCCATGCGCAGCAAAGAAGATGCGATGGACTATCGCTATTTTCCTGATCCCGATCTTCCACCATTAGTGATTGCAGCCGATTGGATCGCCCGCGTCAAAGCTTCACTTCCCGAATTACCCGGTGCGATGCGTGAGCGATTCGTGAGCGACTATCAATTATCCGAATACGATGCCATGGTGCTGACGCAATCGAAAGCGATGGCTATTTACTTTGAGTCCGTGGTATCCGCCGCCGGTCGTGAGCAAGCCAAACCTGCCGCTAACTGGTTGATGGGCGATGTGTCCTCCACGCTTAATCGCGAAGCGATAGATATTGCCCATTCGCCTGTGAGTGCAGCGCAATTCGCATTGCTGCTCAAGCGCATCGCGGATGGAACCATCTCTAACAAAATCGCTAAAGAAGTTTTCGGCGGGATGTGGGAATCGCGCTCTGAGTCTGCGACGTTGGCGGATGATTTAATTGAATCCAAAGGCTTAAAACAAATCTCGGATAGCGGCGCGTTAGAAAAAATTATTGATGAAGTACTTGCCGCGAATGCCAAATCCGTTGAGGAATTTAGAGCCGGCAAAGAAAAAGCATTCAATGCGCTGATTGGTCAGGCGATGAAAGCCAGCAAAGGCAAAGCCAACCCTGCGCAATTAACTGAACTACTGAAGCAAAAATTAGGCTGATATCAATCAGCTTTCCTACTTTTACACACTGAGAATAAAAATGAAAAAGATTTATGCGCTGTTATTTCTGGCTTTAAGCTTTACTGGCGTTATAACTAACGCACAAGCACAAACTTCGCAGATTAGTACCGAATACTTAATGACGGTCTACATTCCGACTGAACGTAAAGCGATCGACAGTACCCTGACCATCGTTAATATTCTTCCCGGCGGCTGGGTAAAAGGCCCACGCATCTCAGGAAAAATTATCGCGCCGGGTGGCGACTGGATACGCACTACACCATCAGGTGCACTGCGTTTGGATGTGCGCTTGACGATTGAAACCGATGACGGTGCACAAATCTATATGACGTACGGTGGTGTGGTGGTTGGCTCAAAAGAAGCCGGCGAAGCGTTGGCGCGCGGCGAAGTGCTGAATGAAAAGGGTATGCCTTATTTCATTACCACCCCTCAGTTTCAAACCTCAGCTGAAAAATACAATTGGATGAATCAAGTCCAAGGCGTCGGTAAAATGGTTGAACTCAAACGCGCTAAAAATGATGCGTATGTGAAGTACGATATTTTTATCGCCCGCTAATTAACTCACTCCATAGCGCTGGCGATACGTCGCCACCGCTGTGCGGAATGCAGCAAGTTCTGCGTTGTATTTTCTACCCAGTGCAATCTGTTCGGCCTTACCAATAAGGTCTGACAAGACCTCCAAGCTTTTTACGACTTCCTTGCCAGGTCTTCCAACCCAGCGCATAATGCATCGCAATTGCAATGCGTGAGGTGCCAGCATGAAGTCATCCAATTTCCCCTCAGTACGAGTAGATCCAAGCTTGAGGGAGGCAGCAGAAAAGGTGCTTGAGTCAGAGGAGAGTCTGTCGAGTTTCGTCGAGCATTCCATTCGCTATCAAGTGCAGCGCCGCAACTTGCAGCGCACTTTCATCGAGCGGGGATTAGCTGCCGCTGCGGAGGCCAGACACTCTGGCGAGTACTTCAGTACCGACGAAGTACTCACTGAACTGGATCAGATCATTGACGCTCAACGCAATCGGTAATGATTTTTCAGGTTCGCTACACGCGTGGCGCTCGAGAAGATCTGAAAAGACTTTTTAGTTTTCTTGCCGAGAGAGACTTGGCTGCAGCAAAACGTGCACGCAAAGCGATCTCTAAAAGCATGGAGCTCTTGGCCGATTTTCCTTGGTCATGTCGCAAGGCATCGCACGACAATCCGTTTATTCGCGAACTTGTTATCTCATTCGGCGGCGGCGGCTACGTGGCCATGTTCGAGATAGATGATGCAAAAAATATTACGATCCTAGCCATTCGCAATCAACGCGAGGATGATTTCACCTAGCGCATTGAATTGATTTGGCGCGGAACTCTTGGCCTAAATTTTCTTCAAAAGCTCTGTCATGCAACGCCGTACCTTTCGCGATACGTCGCCACCGCTGTGCGGAATGCAGCAAGTTCTGCGCTGGCAACCGGGCCTGAAAGATAAGCAAATAAATCATTCAGGTTCGCGATAGGTAGCACGGGCATACCAAAGTTTTGCTCAACTTCCTGCACCGCCGATAAATTCGATAGCGCGCCTTCTGCACCGCTTTTTTCCATTCTATCCAGCGCGATCAGTACGGCACACGGAGTCGCGTTGTGTGCACGTATGAGATCTACCGATTCGCGCACTGAGGTACCGGCCGAAATCACGTCATCAATAATGACAACGCGACCACTCAGCTTGGCGCCAACAATAGTGCCGCCCTCACCGTGATCTTTGGCTTCCTTGCGGTTGTACGCAAAGGGTACATTGCGGCCTTTCGCAGCCAGCGCAACAGCAGTGGCGGATGCCAGTGTGATGCCCTTGTAAGCAGGCCCAAACAGCATGTCAAATTCAACGCCTGAATCTAATAAGGTTTGCGCATAAAATTCAGCCAACTTACCTAGGCGTTCGCCATCATTGAATAATCCGGCATTAAAAAAATACGGTGAGAGGCGACCGGCCTTGGTGACAAACTCGCCGAAGCGCAATACGCCCGCCGTAACGGAAAATTCGATAAATTCATGGCGCAGCTTATTCACTTAGTCACCTTGGCTCTGTTCCTAAAGTCGCTATTTTACCGCCCAAGAGACTCGCGTCCGAATCGGTTATGCTTGCGCGCATTCTGCTTAGCAATTTCTTTTCGCTCTTATTCATTATGAAAATAATTTCAGCCAATCTCAACGGTATACGCTCAGCCGCCAAAAAGAATTTCTTCGAATGGATGCATAAACAGCAAGCTGATTTCGTTTGTGTTCAAGAGCTGAAAGCTCAGCACGCTGATATGTCACCCGACTTTTTAGCGCCAGCGGGTTATCACGGCCACTTTCATTATGCCGAAAAAAAAGGATATTCAGGTACCGGCGTTTATTCGCGCGAAAAACCAATATCGGTAACAACGGGATTTGGCAATGCAGAATTTGACGCCGAGGGACGCTGTGTACAAGTCGATTTTGAAAAGTTGACGGTGATATCACTATACTGCCCGTCCGGCTCTTCTAGCGATGAGCGGCAACTGGCTAAGTTTCGATTCATGGATGCCTTTATGCCGCATCTACAATCGCTTAGAAAATCAGGTCGTGAAGTAGTGATCTGCGGTGATTGGAATATCGCGCACAAAGAAATCGATCTGAAGAATTGGAAAAGTAATCAAAAGAATTCTGGCTTTTTGCCGGAAGAACGCCAGTGGATGAGTGACGTGCTTGGTAAAGCTGATTGGCGTGATGTGTATCGCATACTGCACCCTGAAACAACCGGTGAGGCTTACACCTGGTGGAGCAATCGCGGACAAGCCTGGGCAAATAACGTAGGTTGGCGGATTGATTATCAGGTCGCGACACCGGCGATTGCGGCCACATCGAAAAGTGCGTCGGTATACAAAGATGAACGCTTCTCAGATCATTCGCCACTGATCATTAACTACGACTGGCCAGCGTAATTTTTAGCCAAAAAACCAATAACAAACAGCGATCGAGGCCAGCACACCCGCCAAATCAGCGAGTAAAGCGCATGCCACGGCATGGCGTGCTCGCTGAATACCCACTGCGCCGAAATAAACGGCTAATACATAAAAAGTAGTTTCCGTACTGCCTTGTACCGTCGCAGCAAGTAGCGCAGGAAAACTATCAACACCCTGCGAACTCATGGTTTCAATTAACATCGCGCGCGCTGCGCTTCCAGAAAATGGTTTGACTAAAGCCGTGGGCAGGGCATCAACAAAACGCTGATCCCAACCGAGATAATCCACGCCCACTCGAATTATTTGCAGTAAAAACTCTAAAGCGCCGGAAGCGCGTAATACGCCTACTGCACACAGCATCGCCACTAAATAAGGCAGTAGATTTTTTGCGACTTCAAATCCTTCGCGTGCGCCTTCAACAAAGACTTCGTACACTGGGACACGCCGCCAAACACCGACTAATAAAAACGCCACAATCAATGCAAACAAGACGGCGTTACCCAACACCGACGATAAGGCTGCTAGTGCGACTGACGATAAGCTAGCTAACACCGCCATCGTCACACCTAACAGTAAACCTGCGCCCAATAAAAAACGTAATACGACAGGATCAAGCAGCTTTAATCGCTGAGCAAAAGCCACTGCAAAAAAACCCGTCAGCGTGGATGCGGTTGTGGCCAAAAGTATCGGTAAAAATACAAGTGTAGGATCGGGCGCTCCTTGCTGAGCGCGATACATAAATATCGACACCGGTAGCAAGGTCAGTGATGACGCATTCAAAACCAAAAACATAATCTGCGCATCACTGGCCACAACAGGATCCGGATTAAGCGACTGCAATTCGCGCATGGCTTTTAAACCAATAGGCGTCGCGGCGTTATCTAAGCCGAGCGCATTCGCCGTGAAATTCATGGTGATCAAACCGAGGGCAGGGTGTCCGGCAGGCACGCCGGGAAGTAAGCGTGTAAACAAAGGTGAGAGCAGACGCGCAAGTGAACTTACTAAGCCAGCACGCTCTGCGATACGCAAAAATCCCAGCCATAAAGTCAGTGTGCCAAACAACAAGATCATGACGTCGACCGAAAGCTTGGCCATCGCAAACAAGCTCTCGACCATCGCTGCAAACACGCTGGCATCACCTATGACTAGCAATCGCCACAGCGCGCTAGCTGTAGCCACTAAAAAGAATCCTAGCCAGAGAAAATTCAACATGCGCTAAGGCTTACCTATCAATTGCAAGTGGTGCATCGAAGCGATTGCCACATCGAGTGCAGCAATCAATAAAACTAATCACTGATTTTCCGGTTCCGTGGCTGGATTCCATGGTGCGATTTTCGGAAGCAGTAGCATGCCAGGTAAGGCTAAGGCAAAACAGATTAAGAAGAAAATAAACCAGCCAGTTTGCGCAACGATAAAGCCAGTCAACGCATTAAAAAAAGTACGCGGCACGGCCGCTAAACTGGTGAATAAAGCAAACTGTGTTGCGGTGTAGCGTTGATCCGTTGTGGTCGCAATAAATGCAGTAAAGGCAGCGGTACCTAAGCCCACCGCAAAGGCTTCTAAACCGATCACCAAACCCAGCATTAAGGTACTGGGCTCAACACCGGGCGCAGCAGCGCTCGTTTGCGCGAGTAATGCAAAGCCAAGTATGGCGACTGCTTGTACAACGCCGAATATCCATAACCCGCGATTAACGCCGGTTTTTTCTAACCACACAGCGCCCAAAATGCCACCCGCCAAACTCGCCCATAAGCCCGCATTTTTCGCGACCAAACCTATCGTGGTCCGAGTAAATCCTAGCTCTATGTAGAACGGCGTAGCCAATGCCGTCGCCATTGAGTCGCCGAGCTTATATAAAAATATAAATGCGAGTATCCATAACGCATGCGACCAACCACTGCGCTGGATGAATTCTTTAAAAGGCTCCACTACTGCTTCGCGCAATGAGCGCGGCGGCTCTCCGTAAATAGCGGGTTCACGAATTACGAGTGTGGTCACCACACCTGGCAACATAAACAGCGCAGTGATATAAAAGACGATCTGCCAACTCACAAAGTCAGACAAAATCAATGACAGTGATCCGGGCACCAAGGTCGACATTTTGTAGGCATTCACAAAAAGCGCTGTACCCGATCCTTGCTCATCATCCGACAACAGCTCTCGGCGATAGGCATCAATGACGATGTCTTGGCTAGCTGAAAGAAACGCAATCACTCCAGCAAGAAAAACAATCGCGGGCAAATCCGTGAGGGGCGAGAAAAAGCCCATGCTGGCGATGGCAACTAACAATGCCAGCTGAGAAAAAAACATCCAGCCACGACGACGACCAAATAAGGGAAAATGAAATCTATCCATTAATGGCGACCACAGAAATTTCCACGTATAGGGAAATCCAACTAACGCAAATAAACCTATCGCTTTGAGATCAACCTGCTCTGCTTTCAACCAAGCGGACAACAGGTTATACAAAATGAAAAGCGGCAAGCCTGACGTGAAACCAAACATCACGCAGATCATCATGCGCCGATTGAAGTAATGGCGCCAACCAGTCACTTTAGTATTAGTCGCGGCTACAGGTTGGTTCATGCCATCATTCGAAGTGGAAAAGATTTATTTTTTACGCAAGCGAAACACAGCCAAGCTGCCGCGCCAATCCGGTAGAAATGTAATGGGCGTACCATCGTCTTTTAACGAAACGCACTCAAGTACGCTCAAGCCCACCTCGTCAGCTAATTCTTCAAAATCACTGATGGTGGCAAAGCGAAGATTCGGCGTGTCATACCAGGCATAAGGCAAACTGTCAGACACAGGCATACGACCACTCAACAAAGCAATTCGATGCGGCCAATGTGCGAAATTCGGAAACGAAACAATCGCTTCTTGCCCTACCCGCGTAATATCGCGCAACACGGCCTCGACGTTTTTCATCATCTGCAAAGCAGAAAGACACAAGACCGTATCAAACGCCGCATCAGAAAACATCGCCAATCCGCTTTCGATATCTTGCTGGATCACTGATACACCGCGCTGAACACAACGCGGGATCGGCGCATCATCAATCTCAACTCCATAGCCACTACAGTGTTTATCAACTTGCAGATATTCCATCATGGCGCCATCGCCACAACCCAGATCAAGCACGCGCGAACCCGGAGCGACCCAGTGCGCAATAAACGCCAGATCGGCGCGCAAACCTGCGAAGCGCTCGGTAATCATGCGGTCTTCCTGTGCGACTCACTCTGACGCCCTGTAATGCGGCCCCAGACTTTTTCATAATAGGCACCCACGACATTCATATAACGCGGATCATCCAGTAAAAAAGCATCATGCCCATGCGGCGCGTCAATTTCGGCGTAGGTCAGGCGCCTATCGTTTCGCACCAGTGCTTGCACCATTTCGCGACTACGCTCGGGTGCAAAACGCCAGTCGGTAGAGAACGACACCAATAAAAATTCTGCTTGAGTATTAGCTAGTGCCGCGGCGAGATCACCATTGAAGGCACGTGCAGGATCAAAATAATCGAGTGCTTTAGTAATCAACAAATAGGTATTGGCGTCAAAGTATTCAGAAAATTTATCGCCTTGATAGCGCAAATACGATTCGATTTCAAAATCAACGCCATAGCCGAATTGATATTCGGTTCCACGCAGATCACGGCCAAATTTTTCAGCCATATCGTCATCGGATAAATAGGTGATGTGTCCTATCATGCGTGCAACGCGCAAACCATTACGCGGCACGACGCCGTGCGCGTAATAATCGCCATCGTGAAAATCGGGATCGGTGAGTATGGCTTGTCGTGCCACGTCATTAAACGCAATGTTTTGTGCGCTGAGTTTGGGAGTCGATGCAATCACTAAGCAATTCGCTATTCGGTCCGGATATAACATGCTCCACGACAGCGCTTGCATACCGCCTAAGGATCCGCCCATCACCGCTGCAAACTGACGTATGCCTAATGCATCGGCTAAACGCGCTTGTGCATGGACCCAATCTTCGACCGTCACTACTGGAAACGACGCACCATACGGTTTACCCGTTGCCGGGTTGGTATGCATAGGTCCAGTGGAGCCAAAACACGATCCCGGATTATTCACGCCAATAACAAAAAATCGATCGGTATCTAATGGCTTACTAGGGCCGACCATGTTGTCCCACCAACCCACATTCTTAGGTTGACCTTCATACACGCCAGCCACGTGATGCGATGCGTTCAGCGCATGGCAGACCAAAACTGCATTGGATTTGTCTGCATTCAATTGACCATAGGTTTCATAAACGAGGGTGTAATCCGCCAGCAGCGCGCCACTCTGCAAAGCCAGCGGCTCGGCAAAGTGCATGGACTGAGGGGTGACTACGCCTATTGATCGCATAAATTCATTAAACAAAGAGTCAACATGTCGCTTCTAAAGTTTTAATCAAAGCATGCCGCATAAAACAAAAAAGCCCGATAGCGCTTGGCTTATCGGGCTGAATTCGGTACGTCGATTCAAGCTCGCTTTAGCCGTATTTGTCCGGGGATTTCCCGCGCGCCCGCAAGCTAAGGTCAAATCGGCGCAATGTTTGTAAGGATAACGAAGTCAGCGCTCAGCGTCAAACGCCCTGAGTCGCCCGACATCTAAAGGGTTCTGAGACGCTCAACGCCTTCTGCAATGGCAGCAGAATCAAACGTTTTAAGGATTTTCTTCACTTGCGACTCGATCTGATCCAGATCGCAGTTCAAAATCTCCTGCTTGACGGACAACAGCTGCGCAGGATGCATAGAGAATTCGCGCAAGCCCATGCCTAACAACAAGCGCGTGAGCTTAGTGTCGCCCGCCACCTCACCGCACACAGCGACAGGAATACCTGCTTTGGCACCTGCCGCAATCGTGGTGTGCAGCAAATATAAAATCGCCGGATGCAAAGGGTTATAAAGATGCGCGACTTCATGATCGACACGATCAATCGCTAAAGTGTATTGAATTAAATCGTTGGTGCCGATTGAAAGGAAATTCAGTCGCTTGATAAACAAGGGCAGCGTCAAAGCAGCCGCTGGAATTTCTATCATAGCCCCCACAGGAATATTAGGATCAAATTTTTTCTTGGACTCGCGTAGTTGTTGTTTTGCCTGCTCAATGAACATCAAACTCTGATCGATCTCAAAGGCATGCGCGAGCATGGGAATTAACAGATTAATCGGGCCATAGGCAGACGCGCGCAAGATCGCTCTTAGCTGAGTCAAAAACATTTGCGGCTCAGCTAAGCAATAACGAATCGCGCGCAATCCCAGCGCAGGATTCAAGGCCGTTTCTTCATCTTTATCGAGCGGCTTATCAGCGCCCACGTCCAGCGTGCGTATCGTGACGGGCCGACCTTTCATGGCCACTACAGCTTTACGATAGGATTCAAACTGCTCATCTTCATCGGGCAAACGATGATGCCCACCGGTGCGACCCATGAATAAAAATTCTGAGCGAAACAGTCCAACACCAACTGCGCCTGCTTCGATAGCTGGGGCGCAATCTTCAGGCAATTCAATATTGGCCAGTAAGTGAATGCGTGTGCCATCTTTTGTAACTGCAGGTGTCTTTTTTAATTTTCCTAACTTCTTACGCTCGCGTAGCAGCTGACTCTGAACGTCGCGATATTGCTCGAGTACGATAGGTGCAGGATCAACAATGACAATTCCTGCATCACCATCAATAATGACCCAATCATCTTCACTAATTAATGTCGATGCGGTGGACATGCCCACCACAGCGGGAATATCTAAACTGCGCGCAACGATGGCGGTGTGTGAATTCTGACCACCCAGATCCGTAACAAAACCAACGAACGCACGATCACGAAACTGCAACATATCCGCTGGCGATATATCGTGAGCTACGACTATCATTTGCGGCAATTCTTCGTGTGGATCCGAACTGGTAGGGAAGGTCGATGCGGTACCTGTTAAGAATTTCAATACGCGCTCACCGACCTGACGGATATCGTTCTTACGTTCGCGCAGGTAGGCGTCTTCAATTTCATCGAACTGCGCGGACAGCTCATCGATTTGGGTGAGCAAAGCCCATTCAGCGTTGTAGTGACGATTACGGATTATTTTTAACGGCTCAGCCGAAACGATAGGATCGGCCAAAATAAGTGCGTGCACGTCTATGAAGGCGGCAAGTTCAGAGGGCGCATCTACCGGAAGATCACGGCGAACAGTTTGCAATTCACTATTGACTGCCGCAATAGCATCCGTCAAGCGTGCGACTTCTGCTTCGACTTTATCTTCTGAAATTAAATAATGTTTTACGTCACGTGCGGCTGGTCGCAACAAATGTGCGCGACCAATCGCGATGCCACGCGATACAGGAATTCCATGAAGAGTAAATGATGCCATTCGTGATGGTTCCAGAGAGATCTCTATTCGCTTTCGCCAAATCGTGCTTCGATTAACTGCACCAGCGCATCCATCGCTTCTTGTTCATCCGCACCATCGGTCTCCAACGTCACGGTGCTGCCTTTGCCTGCAGCCAGCATCATGACGCCCATGATGGATTTAGCATTCACGCGCTTGCGTTCGCGTGTCATCCAAACTTCACACTGAAACTTCGCGGCCAATTGCGTTAGCTTGGCTGAAGCACGCGCATGCAGCCCTAACTTATTGATGATTTCTATGTCTCGACTAATCATTTTTAATTTTCTTTTTATGTGAAATATTCGGCAGTATGTAGAGAATTAAACTTTCGCAGCTACGCGACAAACACCTTTTTGTCCACCCGTCAAAGCCATTTCAATCAGCGTTTCTAATTTGTTGTTGCGATAACCAATGGCGCGCAACAGCATGGGAAGACTGACTCCGGCAATCACTTCAACTTCACCCGTCACACATAATGATTGCGTGCAATTGGCTGGAGTTGCGCCAATCATGTCTGTTAACACCAACACGCCTGAACCATCGTTAAGCCTATCAATCGCTTCACTCGCAAGACGGCGAACTTCGCCCGGATCTTGATCAGCGATCACATCTAATGCCTCTAACTTCTCAGGAGGATCTTTGTAAACATGCGTGACTGCCTCAATGAAAGCGCGGCCAAGCGGAGCGTGCGTAATTAAAAGTATGCCAACCATGGGGTTGTGAAGTCTGCCAAAAATTGAAGCTATCAACGAGGTAATCAGATCGCCCGTTCAAGGGCATCGATAAACATACCCGCCACGTTGAAGCCTGTCTGCTGAGTGATTTCCTGAAAACACGTTGGGCTAGTCACGTTGATTTCAGTCAGGTAGTTACCAATGATATCCAATCCTACCAGCAACAAGCCTCGTTCGAACAAAATCGGCCCCAGAGTTTCGGCAATTTCGCGCTCTCGTTCGGAGATAGGCATCGCCACACCCAAACCACCGGCGGCTAAATTGCCACGGACTTCGCCTGCTTGAGGAACTCGAGCCAAGCAGTAGGTGACCACTTTGCCGCCAATCACCAGTACGCGACGATCGCCTTTAACGATTTCGGGTATGTAGCGCTGCGCCATGATAGTGCGCTCGCCTTGATGAGTGAGCATTTCTATCGCAGAACCAAGATTCAATCCATCGGCAGCGATGCGCAATATTCCAGCACCACCCATGCCATCCAAGGGCTTAAGGATGATGTCTTTGTGTTGTTCATGAAACGCACGAATACGTGCCATATCGCTAGTGACTAGCGTAGGCGCGATGAATTGCGTAAAGCCTGTGATCGCGAATTTTTCGTTATGACTACGAATTGCGCCCGGTCGGTTAAACACGCGCGCTCCATTCGCCTCTGCGCGCTCCAACATATAGGTCGCGTAGACATACTCCATATCGAAAGGAGGATCGGTGCGCTCAACTACCGCATCGAACTCGTTTAGCGACCTCAACACCGGCGCTTGCTGCTGATACCAATCGTCTACTTTTCCAGTCAGCGTGATCTGCGACACACCTGCTTTAACTTCATGACCATCAAACAATAAATCGCCATGGCCGAAAGCGTATAACTCATGCCCACGACTCGCCGCCTCAGTCATGATCGCAAACGTAGAATCTTTGACGATCTTGAAACTGTCCAGTGGATCAGCAACGAAAGCGATTTTCATAAGGGTTCAATACACTTCGGGGTTGGGATCAGTTTTTTCTAATTCGAGTGACGCTGCCAACAACGCCAGACGCGCCACCACACCATACATATAAAAGCGATTCGGCGCGGCGGTACCTGGTTTAGCTGCCAGATCGGGCAAAGCGTGCTGCTGCGCAAATGCCAGCGGTACAAAATGTGCGCCGGGCGCATTTAAATTTTCATCCACGCCACGCTCAGCATGCACGCGATAAAAACCACCTACAACATAGCGATCCATCATATAGACGACAGGCTCAGCGACAGCATCATTAATGTGTTCGAAGGTGTGCACGCCTTCTTGCAAAATCACATCCGATACTTCTAAGCCTTCTTTAACTACTGACATTTTGTTGCGCTGTTTGCGATTTAAGTCACGCACTTCACTGGCATCACGCACGGTCATGATGC
>Ga0214919_10001264_pt1 | contig 41879 bp, 45 predicted proteins | sample LL1503_MetaG_FD_177994 | JGI IMG/M metagenome (GOLD analysis project Ga0214919, IMG submission 177994) | Freshwater microbial communities from Lake Lanier, Atlanta, Georgia, United States - LL-1503 | ecosystem: Environmental > Aquatic > Freshwater > Lake | place: USA: Georgia | collected... | reverse complement strand
GGGGTTTACCAAGCTATCTGCATCACTACAAATACTGGTGGTCTCTTACACCACCGTTTCACCCTTACACATTTTCATGTGCGGTCTATTTTCTGTGGCACTAATCCCGCGGATTTCTCCGGGTGGGTGTTACCCACCACCTTGCTCTGTGAAGTCCGGACTTTCCTCGGTGCTTGCGCAACGCGGTGATCCGGGCGACTCTTCGTTGCAAGGATACGGCAACTGCAACAGTTTATGAAATGTGATTATTGCGCTCACTCGATTTACGCGTAGCAGCAAGGCTAGTTATTGCAGTAATTATTAGCGTTGTGATGATTACGCCAAGGCTCAGTTCTAACGAAACTTCTGGGACTTCAACGCCATTGCCGTGCAGCGCTTCTAGGATCATCTTCACGCCAATAAAGGCCAAGATAAAGGACAGCCCTTTAGATAAATAAATTAACCGGGTTAACAGTCCTTCGAGTAAGAAGTAAAGCTGGCGAAGTCCCATAAGTGCAAAGACATTTGCTGTTGTAACAATGTAGGCGCTGTGAGTAAGGCCAAAGATTGCAGGAATCGAATCAAGTGAGAAGACAAGGTTTGTAATACCGAGTGCGATGAGGGCAATTGAGAAAGTGCTCAGTCCGCGCTTCTTAAGTGCAGAAATAACTTTGCCTTCTTCAAACTCTTCCTCGCCATCTTCTTTGATCAGTTTCCAGGCAGTGTAGATAAGAAAGGCGCCGAAGATATAGAAGACGCTACTAAAACGTGAGACCAGTGTGGCCCCGATAGGAATCAGAAGGCCACGAATCGCAATTGTTAAAAGAATGCCAAGTAATAAAACAAGTTGCTGTGATTCTTTCTTAACTTTCAGGCTTGCCAGCAAAATTATAAATACAAAGATATTGTCGACCGAGAGCGCATATTCAGTAAGCCAACCAGCAAAGAATTCTTTCTGCATCTCACCGCTGGTCCAATGCGGCATAAAGATTCCGAAGCCGACAGCTGCACCGATATATAAAACTGTCCAAGCCAGAGCTTCTAGAAATGAAGTCTCCTTATTGCGACGAATGATTGCTAGCGAAAGATCGAAGATAATTACTGCCGCCAAGAAAGCGATCGTGAAGACCCACTCGTTAGTTGAAATCAAGGGCGAAAGTGTCCTGTCTCGTTAAGGCTGCGCAGTGCGCGCAATCCATCTGATGGCCAAATTGAAATTGAAGTGATCGAACAAGGTGCAGCGTCTATGTGAAAGACCGCCTCGGTTGGTGCTCCTGTAACTATTTGCGCCGCTAACTTAATGATTCCGTTGTGAGTTACTACGACGACTCGCTGGCCGGGATACATCGCAGCCACTTTTTCTAGCGCTTCCTCAACGCGAACCTCGGCTTGGTCGTATGACTCTCCCCCAGCTGGTGCATATGAAGTTGAATTAAGCCAACCTTGAAATTCATCGGGAAAGTTTTCTTTTACTTCTTCAAAAGAAAGGCCATCCCAGTCGCCGAATGAAAGTTCGTACCAAATCTCATCAAAAGAAATCTCAAGACCTGTAGCCGCAGCAATTGCTTGCGCTGTCTGAGTCGTGCGCATTAAGGGCGATGCAATCAAAACTTCTGGATTCAGTTTCGCGATTGCTCCGGCAACGGCAGCAGCTTGCGCTAAGCCCTTCTCGGTTAGTTCAGGATTTAAAGGACCGACGCCAGAGAACTTTCGCATTGGCGTTAATACGGTCTCACCGTGGCGAACCATATAAATCATTGTTGGAACTTCATCGCTTCGCATGCGCTCTGATAAATAATTCTGCTGAACTTGAGGTTCGGGTTTATGGGCTGATCCACCATCTAGTGCTTTATTGGCCAAACGATCAGCGTGTGAGTTTTCATCACGTGGAATCCAAGAGTAAGTAATTAGCGATGGATCGTGTGCGCCGCGACATTGCTTGGCTAGATCGCGCATATCAGCGTGCTTTATCTGCCAGCGTCCCGACATCTGTTCAACAACTAACTTGGAATCCATGGCGACTTCAACGGTGGCTGCGGCATCTAATTTATGGATGTGGCTGAGGCCCGCTAATAACCCACTGTATTCGGCAACGTTATTTGTAGCGATACCAATTACATCAAAGAGTTCGGCGACAATCTTGCCGCTTTCGGTTACGACTGCGCCGTAACCTGCAGGACCAGGATTGCCACGGGAACCCCCATCGGCAGTTAACTTAAAGTGGCGCGCCATTTATAGCCCACGCACCAATATGCACCGACATTCTTCGCAGCGAGATACTTCATCCTCGGCGAGCGCCGCAATACGTTGCAGCTCGATGGTATTTAAAGTTAAGTGACACCCTTTGCATTGATTGCCAATTAGCGCAGCAGCACCGGTGCCATTATTTGTTCCACGAATTTTCTCGTATAAAGCAATTAACTCAGGGTTAACGCTAGCCACCGTCTTGGCGCGCTCTTGCGCAGCGGCGCTTAAATCTGCACCAATCACAGTAAGCACGTTCTCTTTGGAAATCTCTAGGTTAGCTATCTCTAGCGCGAGCGTAGCCTCTTCGCTTTGCAAAGTAGTAATACGTTCCTTAATACCATCTACGCGCATCATAATTTCAAGTTCTACTTCTTCGAGCTCACTACGGCGACCGGCAAGAGAGACCAACTCGTGCTGCAGTTGTTCCAACTCCTTCGCCGCTCCTGTGCCAGATGCCAGGCGAGTCTCATCACGAGTAATCCGTGAGACAACTTGTTCCACATCTGTTTCAGCGCGGTTTAGCTCGCGCTTAACATCACTTAGCTCAGTTTCGGCAGCAATACGCAGATCTCGTGCATTGTTGGCTTTGATGGTTAGCGAAGCAATAGCGGCAAGTTCAGGAAGTGCGGCAGCTTTAGCCTGCAAGGAAGTGGTAGTGAAATCGAAGTTCTGGATATCTAAAACTGAACGCTGGTCACTCGGGGTCGCCTTCATAAGTGCCTCCAGAGAGTTTTTAACGCATATGGAATTTTCTGGTGGGCGCTGAGGGTTTCGAACCCCCGACATTCTCGGTGTAAACGAGACGCTCTACCACTGAGCTAAGCACCCGGTTGTTGCTTGGGAAATACTACCTTAACTACAGAGCGGCTATCGCAGCCTTGTAATCCCCGTTATTACGCGCATCACCGAGGCCATTTACGACCGCCCAGCGAATTACGCCAGCTTTATCAATGATAAATGTCCCACGCATTGCGCATCCGAGATCTTCATTGAAAATTTGATACGCCTTTGCTGCTGCGCCATGTGGCCAAAAATCTGCAAGCACTGGGAATTTGTAACCTTCTTTTTCAGCAAATGCTTTTTGAGTAAATGGTGAATCGCATGAGATCGCAATTACTTGCACATCGTCATTTTGGAATGCAGCTAAATCATCTCGGATCGCACAGAGTTCACCAGTGCAAGTACCGGTGAATGCGAATGGAATAAAGAGAACGACAACGTTCTTATTTCCTTTAAATGATGAGAGTGAAAGTTTTGCACCGTGCTGATCTTTTAGCTCGAAATCTGGCGCAACCGATCCAACCGATAAACCTGTAAGTGTTTGACTCATATGCGAAATCTAGCGCTTGCCAGCCTTTCGTGCGACCAGACGTGTAGCGGTCCAATCATTTGCAACTACCAAAGTAGACGTTTGACTCATGCCCGCAATCGGTGCTGCATCTTGAATATCACTTGGCTCAACGTGGCCATCGCGTCCGACTTTCGGAGTTAAGACCCAAATTGGTCCAGTCTCACTCAGATATGTCAGGGCATCCATTAATTCATCGACGAGATCCCCGTCACCATCGCGCCACCATAAAATAACGGCGTCAACGACTTCGGTGGCGGTTCCTTCTACGAATTTGGTTCCGACAGTTGCGGCGATCTCTTTACGTAAGGCGCTATCGCAATCTGTGTCATAACCGACTTCAAGGACGATCTCGCCTTGAGCAAATCCCATCCCCTTTGCCACGGGATAAGTCCACCGAAACATTTGACCTTTGACAAGGGTTTGACAAGGTTTTCTGAGACGAAATCACGGCGGATTTTGCTCTACCGTCGCGTAGGCGCGAGAATACGACAATGAGCGAGAACTTCGGCGTCCCAGATCAGATCATTGACCAACTAGTTGATACCGACCCGACTGAAACCGCTGAATGGCAGGCCTCCTTCGATGCCGCGCTAAATAGTGCAGGCCCGGTCCGCGCCCGTTTCTTAATATTGAAATTGCTACAACGTGCACACGAAAAAAATATCGGTGTAGCCGCTCTTCGCAATACTGATTACATCAACACAATTACTCCTGAGAATGAACCAGCATTTCCTGGTGATGAAGCTATCGAGCGCCGCATCCGCGCATTTATTCGCTGGAACGCCGCGATGTTGGTGCACCGCGCGCAACGTCCTGGTGTTGGCGTCGGTGGACATATTTCAACTTACGCATCTTCTGCGGCACTTTATGAAGTTGGTTTTAACCACTTCTTCCGCGGCCAAGATCATCCTGGTGGCGGAGATCAAATCTTTTTCCAGGGCCATGCATCTCCAGGAATGTATGCACGCGCATTTATGGAAGGTCGCTTAAGCGAAGATCAGTTAGATGGTTTCCGCCAAGAACTTTCGCATAAAGGCGGCGGACTTTCTTCTTATCCGCACCCACGTTTGATGCCTGAGTTCTGGCAGTTCCCAACTGTTTCTATGGGAATCGGACCAATCAATGCTATTTACCAAGCCCGCTTTAACCGTTACTTGCAGAACCGCGGGATTAAAGATACAAGCCAGCAAAATGTTTGGGCATTCTTGGGCGATGGTGAAGTTGATGAAGTCGATACCTTGGGCGCAATTGGAATCGCTGCACGTGAAAAGCTAGATAACTTAACTTTTGTTATTAACTGTAACTTGCAACGCCTTGATGGGCCTGTGCGCGGCAACGGCAAAATTATTCAAGAGCTCGAATCAATCTTCGGTGGCGCTGGCTGGAACGTTATTAAGGTCGTGTGGGGTCGCGAATGGGATCCACTGCTGGCGCAAGATCGCGAAGGCGCACTTGTAAATATTATGAACACAACCCTTGACGGTGATTACCAAACATTTAAGGGCGAAAGCGGCGCATATGTCCGTGAAAAATTCTTCGGGCGCGATCCGCGCACTGCTGCAATGGTTTCAAGTTGGTCAGATGATCAAATCTGGGGCTTAAAGCGCGGCGGACATGATTACCGCAAACTTTATGCCGCCTACGCTGCAGCAACTCAAGGAAATGGTCGCCCAACAGTTATCTTGGCTAAGACTGTTAAGGGTTGGACTCTTGGTTCGCACTTCGAAGCCCGTAACTCGACACACCAGATGAAGAAGATGACTCTGGAAGATATTCGTGAATTCCGTGATCGCCTGGCAATTCCAATCGCTGATGACAAGTTAGATAAGTACACACCTGCTTATTACAAGCCAGCTGAAGATTCTGCGGAAGCGAAATATATGCAAGAACGTCGCGCCGCACTCGGTGGCTCACTTCCACGTCGCCGCAGCGTTTCCCGACCTTTGGCACAGCCAGCAGATGAAGCTTATGAATCAGTACGCCGCGGTTCAGGTCAGCAAGAAGTTGCTACAACAATGGCCTTTGTCCGCATGCTTAAGGATTTAGTTAAAGATCCGGGACTCGGCGCACGTTTGGTACCAATCATTCCCGATGAAGCCCGCACCTTTGGTATGGATTCATTGTTCCCAACGTTAAAGATTTACTCACCACACGGACAGCAATACACCGCAGTCGACCGCGAGTTGATGCTGTCATATAAAGAATCAACTTCTGGTGTGATCTTGCACGAAGGTATTAACGAAGCCGGATCTGTCGCATCATTTACCGCCGTTGGTTCTTCATATTCAACACACGATGAACCAATGATTCCTATCTATATCTTCTACTCAATGTTCGGTTTCCAGCGCACTGGAGATGCTTTCTGGGCTGCGGCCGACCAATTGGTACGTGGCTTCGTAGTCGGCGCAACCGCTGGTCGCACAACGCTAAATGGCGAAGGTTTGCAACACGAAGATGGACATTCACCACTTCTTGTTTCAACCAACCCAGCCGTTGTCGCTTACGACCCAGCATTTGCTTACGAACTCGGACATATCGTTAAAGATGGTCTACGTCGTATGTATGGAGAAAATAGCGAGAACGTTTATTACTACTTAACTGTTTATAACGAGCCATATATGCAACCGGCTGAACCAGATAACCTTGATGTCGCTGGTTTGTTAAAGGGTATTTACTTATTCCAGAACGGTGCGAAGCAACGCAAGAAGAATGCGCAGATCTTGGCATCTGGCGTTGGCATGAACTGGGCGCTAAAAGCTGCGAAGTTGCTTGAATCAGATTGGGGAGTTTCTGCTTCCGTATGGTCGGTTACATCTTGGAATGAACTTCGTCGCGATGGACTTGCTGTCGATCGCCATAATTTGCTACATCCCAGCGATCAACGCAGCGCTTATGTAACAAATAAATTAAATGGTGCATCTGGCCCCGTGATTGCTGTCAGCGATTACATGCGCGCAGTACAAGATCAGATCGCTCCTTGGGTAGAACAAGAGTTTGTCTCGCTTGGCACAGACGGCTTCGGACTTTCTGATACTCGTGGAGCACTGCGTCGCCACTTTAAAGTCGATGCTGAATCAATCGTGATTGCAACCTTGTCGGCACTTGCCAAAGCTGGCGAAGTTAAGCAGAGCGTAATTCAAGAGGCTATTGATAAGTATCAAATCAATGATATTAACGCCGCAGATCCAGGTAATACTGAAGGTTCTGGCTAAAGCGCTTTAATCCGCTCTTACTGCGCGTGCGAAGTAAGAAGCGGCCATCAGCATTAACGCCGGAATAGTTAGTGCAATTGCTAACGAACCCGTAAATTGGGCAGTCCAAGCAACTACTGCCTTTACTATAAATACGGAAAAGGCGTTAATAACGCCCAATTGACCGATGACTACCGCACTCGGCAATGGAGATCTTTGATTTGCAGCAGCAAAGAAAGATGGCGTGATTACAGAGGAACCAATTCCGGCAAATGCAAAGGCGATACAGGTTGTAGCCAGGGCAATATTTTTATGTTCTTCAGGTATCTGAACGGTGATCGCTAGAAATACCAGAAAGCCACCACCGCCAAATATCGCTAAAAAGCGAATCATGCGCTGCACGTGGAAGCGCTTTGCTAATTTCCCAGAATTTAGTCTTCCGGTGATTATCGCGATCATAAAAACCACATACGGAAGCGAAGCTAATCCAGGGTTCACACCTATTCGTTCTTTTGCAAAGATAGCCGACCAATCACCCGTGGAAAATTCTATGAAAACAGCTGTTAAAAATCCCCCGCTAACCAGCCAATCAAACCTAAAGGAAGTGAAAAGAGTCTTAAGTGGAAGATGCTCTTCTTCATTTTGGTTAGGCTTAATTAGAACTGAAGTAAGTCGTTGCACTATCGCCGTTAAAACAAGTGTGGCAACAACTGCTAGTCCACCTACGTGCCAAGAGATGCTGATGTAATTTAAGATAAAACCAGAAAATATTGCAGTCAGTAAGGTTCCAAGTGACCACATACCGTGCAATCGAGCAATTGTTAACTCTTTAACTCTCTCCATCGCACTAAAACCTTGTGCGTTTATAGAGATGTGATACGCCGATGAGCTCCAGCCAATTGCAATATTGCAGATCAGAAAAATTCCTAAAGATTCTGTTCGAACTATAAAAAAGTAAGCGGCTCCCATAATCCATATGTTGGTCAAAATAACTCGCTTGACGCCATATTTATGGACTAAGTGGCCAGTCAAAAATAGACTGACAACTCCGCCGATTGCGGCAGTACTAATAAGCGTTCCAAATTCACCAATATTTAAACCCAAATTCGCTTTAATCTCCGGAAAGCGTGGAATCCAAGACATTAGCAAGAATGCGTAGACTAAAAAGAGTGCTTGAATCAATTTGTATTCGGTAGCAGGTTTAACGGTATTCATCTAAAAGAGCGCATTTGCTAGCGCTGCGCGCGCTTTAATCACGCGGGGATCAGCTGGGTCAACTAAGGCAAATAACTCAAGTAATCGATCTTTAGCTTTCTTCTGTTCTGGACCATCTAAAAGTTGGATGAGTCGCAATAAGCGCGCAAAGGCTGGTTCTAAGTATCCGCTGACAATTTCAATATCGGCGCAGTGCATCTGAATATCTAAATCATCCGGTGAGGCGATCGCATCTTGCATAATCTTTGCACCATCTAAACCATCGGTTCTGGCAAGTAACTTTGTTTGGGCGAGCCCTAAAGTGGCAAAAGAATCTCCTGGCTTACGCGCCAATAATTTCTTGTATGCAGCTTCTGCGGTTGGGTAATCTGCAGCATCTAACGCTGCCAGCGCTTCTTCCTCTTCAGGTTCAATTTTCTCGGCCGGCACATCGCCTACACCTTGTTCAGCGGCTAACGCTAAAACTTTATCTATAACCATACGAATTTGTTCTTCCGGGTATGGCTGTTCAAAGAGCGGAACCATCTGTTCATTGATTATGGCAACGGCAAAGGGAACTGCGCGCGCTTGCAACGCTTGCGCTACTTGCGGTTGTGCATCAACATCGACTCGTCCAAGAATCCAAGCGCCTTGATAATTCAAAGCCAACTTTCCAAGAATTGCTACGACTTCTTCTGATTCCGCAGATCGCGGTGACCAACAAATTAAAATTACCGGCTTGTCTTTAGATAAAGCTAAGAATTCCTCGGTGAGATTTTGGGGGGTTATTTCAATACCTGGCATTGGTCCTGTTGCTTCTGGTTTAGGTTTTCCAAGTGAACTTAAATCCACGGCCCGACCGAAATTAGGAGGCAGAGTCACTTGCTCGCCCCCGTTTCTACTCCAGAATCGCGCCTAAATGGCATCACATCATTGATGTAAGACTGTGCTGCAAATGTTAGTCCAACATCATGGCCTTCACGCTCACTCAAATACCAACGATGTTCTAAAACTTCATGAAAGAACTGCGCTTCTTCAATTCTGCCAGCCAAATTATGAGGAATCATCGCAACAATTGGGCGATAGGTTTCATTTAGCCAGCGTCGAGCGGAATCTGCAATCGGTGGCTTAGGGCTTTCCTCGCGTCCACGGAATCGATCTAAAGATGCGAGCAAGCGCTTTGCCTGCAGCGCTTCTGTTTCAAGACCAGTTAACTCACGTAAGCGATTGCGGTGATAACCAGGTGCAACCAGTTTTGGTTGGAAATATAACTTCTGAGATTCTCCATCTAGCGATACAGATACTTCATCTACTGCAAAGCCTAAATCTTGTAGCTGACGCATTGCGCGTTCTACTGCATGGCGATCTTTCGGATCTAATACTTGACGCTCTTTCAGCGCCTTCCAAATTCGGTGATAACGCTTGATAACTGCCTCGCTCGCGCGAATTGGATCCATACCTGGATAGAGAACACCAGAAAGCGCTAAATCTTCTAACTCGGCGGCAACATTAAAATGCGCAATTTCTAAATCGTGTTCGCGTTGGCCATCACTGAGTGATTTCTGAAATTCTCCAGTTTCGGCGTCGACTAAGTAGGCGGCAAAGGCCTCGGCATCGCGACGAAAGAGCGTGTTAGAAAGTGAACAATCTCCCCACCAGAAGCCAAGCAAATGCAATTGCACTAACAACAACGCTAAAGCATTGGCCATCATTGTTATATCGTTCGACGTTACATCTTTTCCGCTTAACAAAACTCGATAAGGCAATGAATATGGCAGAAAGCGTGTGACAAGCGCACAAGGAAGTTCTTCATTTGCCTCATTGGTACGACCTTCAATCACCGCAATAGATTGAACACTGGGGGCGCCAAGATGGGCTAGCTCGCGCAGCGCTTTATATTCACGATTGGCGAATTCAGAGACAGTCTCTTTTACTGCATAGACTTCTGAATCAGGATCATCAGTTGATCGGACTAAACGAACGACGTGGCGCGAGATACCGCGTTTTTCAGCAAGGGCGGGATCTTCCGGCCATTCTTCCAAATTGATATGCCACGGCAGGCCTGTAACGGCAGCGATTTCTTCGCCTAACCCCGTAATGCGCAACGCCATACGGCAAGGATATCGCTTTAGAATAGGCGACATGGCTATAACCGATCGCATCAAACGTAAACCTAAGGCAAGTGCAGCGCCAACCGATTTTGGTACTCAGGGCCATCCATTAGATAGATCACATCCCTTCTATTTCGGATTTGTTGCAACCTTAGGAGCCTTAATTGCAATTGTTTTGATGCGCGCTCTCGCCAGTACGAGTCAAATATTTGTTCTGATTATCGTCGCCCTCTTTTTGGCTACCGGTTTAAATCCTGCAGTTGTAGCAATTCAAAAACGTGGAATATCGCGAACAAATGCCGTCGCGATAATTTTTGTTTCAGTGATCTTCTTTGTGGTCTTCTTCATTGCCGTCGTTGTTCCACCGGTAGTGTCGCAGGGCACCCAACTGATCAACAGCGGACCAACCTTGCTATCTGAATTAAAAAATAACTCCACAATTGCCGATTTAAATAGCCAATTTGGAATTATTGATACGTTGCAAAGCAAATTAAAAGAGATCACCGCAGATGGAACTTTAATAGTCTCGGCTTTTGGCGGAGTTATTGGCGTTGGAAAATCTGTACTTTCTGGAACTTTTACCGCATTAACGGTATTGATCCTTACCCTTTACTTCATCACCTCGCTTCCACAAATGGTGGAGCTTGGTGTTCGCTTTGTGCCAGCCAGCCGACGCGATCGCGTATCGCGGCTGACTAATGCGGTTATTTCACGAGTTGGTTCATTCGTTGGCAGCCAGATAGTTATCGCCTTTATGGCATCAGCTTTCGTGCTCGCCTTATCTCTACTCTTGGCGCTGCCTTCTCCAATAGCCATTGCGATGATTGTTTTGGTCTGCGGTTTGATCCCGCTAATCGGCCACTTTATTGGTTGCTCAGTTGTGACAATTATTGCCTTGACGCAATCTGTATCGATCGGACTAATCGCCTTTGTTGCATATGTGGTTTACGTGCAAGTTGAAAATTACTTGGTAACTCCGCGCATCATGAAACGCACATTAGCGGTGCCTGGTGCCGTAACAATTATCTCAGCGCTTATCGGCTCTTCACTGCTTGGTCTTATTGGTGGGCTACTAGCCGTTCCGGTTGCAGCATCAGTTATTTTAATTCTTGATGAAGTCGTCTTTCCGCGAGCTGATAACTCTTAAATTTCAAGAGGTAAAGGTAAACGTTCTGGCGCAATAATTTTTGTGATCTCGCTCAATACTCGATAGACAGATGGCTCTCCCACCCAAAGATGTTTGGCGCCATCCACCGGAATAATTACCATTTGCGTCAATGGTGCAAAGCGAATTCTTGCCTCGGCGGGTTTTAAATAATCATCAAACTCTGGGACTAGCGCGATCACTGGTCGACCATCTGCGGCCCAATACTGCATATCGCTTACTTGAGATGTCCGTAAAGGTGGCGAGAGAAGAATCAAACCTTTGACTCTTGGATCTTTCGCGTGGCGAAGCGCTAAATCAGTTCCGAAAGACCATCCGACGACCCAAAGATTCTCCAACTTCAAAGTATCTAAGCAATAACTCATCATCGCTTCGACATCAAAGCGTTCTGCACCACCGTTATCGAATTCACCAGTGCTGGTTCCGGCTTCGCTAGTTGTACCGCGTGTGTTAAAGCGAATTACTTCAACACCTGCCATCGCAGGTAAGCGATTGGCTGCCTTTTTATAAATATGGCTATCCATCATTCCGCCAGCGGTAGGCAGTGGGTGCAAACAGAGGATTGCACCGGTGTAGCCGTTAAGCGGTGCGGCTACTTCACCGATTAAGGTTTCACCATCTGATGTTGTGACGTTAAAAGGCGTACGTTGCGCGGGCAAAATAGTGCTGGGGCGTACTGGCTGCAACATAAAGGAGAGTCTAGTCTTTGGTCATGACCACTTTATCCAGCGCAACATTTGCGTCTCATTACCCAGTAACCGGCGAAGTTATTGCGGATTACCCAATCGCCAATCGCGAAGAGGTGCTCGCCGCAGTTGCCCGTGCCCGATCCGCATCTCTTGCTTGGCAGAACCTGGGATTTAAGGGACGCCGTAAAGTGTTGTTGCAGTGGAGTAATTTATTGATTTCGAAGTTGGATGAGATTACCGAGATCGTTTCGCGCGAGACTGGCAAACCAGTTAGCGATGCCAAATTAGAAGCATCTCTTGCTGTTGGTCATTTAGGTTGGGCCGCACGTCATGCCGAAGATGTTATGCGCACATCTCATCGCTCCCCTGGTGCGTTGATGGCGAATATGTCTGCAACTGTAGAACGTTCCCCCGTTGGAGTTGTCGGCGTAATCGGCCCTTGGAATTATCCAATTTTCACTCCTATGGGTTCTATTTCATACGCGCTGGCCGCTGGTAATACCGTTGTATTTAAACCAAGTGAGTACACACCTGGCGTAGGAACCGTCCTCGCAAAAACTTTTGCAGAAGTAGCTCCTTTTGCCGATATCTTCACTTGCATCACAGGTCTTGGAGCAACAGGTAAAGACCTATGCGAAAGTGGCGTAGATAAATTGGCGTTCACCGGGTCAACTCGCACCGCGAAGTTGGTTGCAGCAAGTTGCGCAGCAACTATGACACCAGTTGTTCTGGAATGTGGCGGCAAGGATCCAGTAATAGTCGCCGAAGATGCAGATCTCAAGCGTGCAGCCGATGCAACTATTTGGTCAGCCATGTCTAATGCGGGACAGACTTGTATCGGTGCCGAACGTGTATATGTACACGAGAGCGTTGCAGATAAATTCATCGAAGAAGCGTTAAAGGTGGCGCGCAGTATTCATCCAGGAGCACCAGGTGTTGGAAATTACGGTCCCGCAACAATGCCATCGCAGATAAAAGTTATCCAAGGCCATATCGATGATGCGCTGGCCAAGGGAGCAAAAGCTGCGCTGGGTGGATCCGACTCAGTGAAGGCACCATTTGTGGAGCCAGTTATCTTGCTTGATGTCCCAGAGAATTCAACTGCGATGCTTGAGGAAACTTTTGGACCAACTATCGCGATCAATCGCGTTAAATCTATGGACGAAGCGATCGCACTTTCGAATGCTTCACGTTATGGACTTGGCTCATCAATCTGGTCAAAGCGCCAAGGTAAGAAAATTGCACGCCAACTTCATTGCGGAATGGTGGCGATAAATTCCACAATTTCATTCGCAGCGATTGCATCTGTGCCATTTGGCGGGGTAAAAGATAGTGGTTACGGCCGTATTCACGGCCCTGAAGGAATTCTAGAATTTACTTATTCACGTACTGTGGTTCGCGCACGATTCCAATTGCCGATCGCCTTTACGAGTTTTAAGCGCACAAAAGGTAATGACAAGCTGATTGTGACTCTGACTCGTTTATTAAACGGCCGACTAGGTTAAATAGTCGGCGCATTAAATTTGCCGACTAGGTTAACTTTTAAAAGCGTGGCGCATTTCGTGTGCGCTCTGTATTACGTTTGCGACTATTCCGCTTTTCCCAACATACGTTATGCCAATGTCGTCGGTTATCTTCATCGCCCACCATCCAAGCAACTGTGTGTGGCGTAGCCATCGGAATTACTTGATCACAACCTGGACAGCGATAAGGTTTATTAGAACTTGAGCCAGTGATTTTGCGAACAATAAAATCACCATCTGCATGCTCTTCAACTGTTTGATTTGAAGTCGCGATATCTCGATCTTCGTTTTTTGGCCGACGACCCTTCGGAAAGTTGCGGCGCGGACTCATAAAGGTATTTTCTCGCACTTTTGCCAACAATGTGGCAAGGTAGCCATATGAGCGATTTGGGCAACGTGATATCTGTCCGGGGTCTCAAGAAGAGCTATGGATCCACCCAGGCGGTCGCTGGTATCGATTTATCAATCGCACGTGGCGAGATTTTCGCATTGCTCGGTCCAAATGGCGCTGGCAAGACAACTACCGTTGAAATCTTAGAAGGCTTTCGCACTCGCGATAGCGGTGAAATATCGGTGCTAAATACCGACCCCGCTATAAAAGGAGAAGCCGGACGCATCTGGCGAAATCGGATCGGAATTGTCTTGCAATCGACTTCAGATGCTGGCGATTTATCAGTACAAGATACAGTTGCCCACTTTGCTAAATATTATTCAAATCCAAGAGATGTTAATGAAGTTATAACTGCAGTGGGATTAACCGATAAATCTGGTGATTTAATTCGCACTTTATCTGGCGGGCAGCGCCGCCGCTTAGATGTTGCCCTTGGAATCATCGGCTCCCCTGAGCTTCTCTTTCTCGATGAACCAACTACTGGATTTGATCCTGAAGCGCGCCGCGCATTTTGGGCGTTAATTAAAAGTCTGCGCGATAGTGGAACCACAATTGTTTTAACTACTCATTACCTAGATGAGGCAGAAGCTCTCGCCGATCGCGTGGCAGTGATAAATCACGGAGTGATCGTTGAGGTATCTACCCCCGCGCTTTTGGGTGGGCGTGCAACATCACTGGCGACAGTCTCTTGGCTTAGCGAGAACGGGCCGCGCTCTGAGCGCACTGATAATCCAACTGCTTTGATTCGCAAACTCACCGAAAGCTATCAAGAAGAAATCCCAGAACTCACGGTTAAGCGCGCTTCACTTGAGGATATTTATTTGGAAATGATTGGGGGCGCAGATGCAGACAAGTAAAGTTCCAAGTGCGCTTACGATCGGTTTGGCGCGTGGTGGGTTAGAAATCAAGCAATTCCTACGTCAACGTGAATCAGTTGTTTTTACATTGGCTTTTCCCATTATGTTGCTGGGCATTTTCGGCTCAGTTTTCACAAATGAGTTAACCGATGGCGTAACTTTTAGCCAATACTTTGTCGCCGGAATGATCGCATCTGGATTAGTTAATACCGGTTTTCAACAGTTGGCGATAATGATTCCGGTCGAACGGGACTTTGGCACTTTAAAACGGCTTCGCGGAACACCAATGCCGGCGGCTAGTTATTTCATCGGGAAAGTGGTTGTTGTATTCGCAACTATGGTTGCACAAGTCTTCCTACTTCTAATTGCTGGCATCGCCTTCTTTGGAGTTAATCTGCCCACCGATCCCGCAAAGTGGTTGACTTTTACCTGGTTAATTTTGCTCGGCAGCGCAGCTTCTACTTCACTTGGAATTGCCTTCTCGGTAATTCCCAAGAGCGGACGTGGCGCATCAGCAGTTGTATCCCCCGTGGTCATCATCTTGCAATTCTTTAGCGGTGTTTTCTTTGTCTTCACCGATCTACCCGCCTGGATGCAACAAGTAGCAGCAATCTTTCCGCTTAAATGGATGACGCAAGGTATGCGCTCTGTATTTTTACCAGATTCCTTTGCCGCGCGGGAAGTTGCTGGAAGTTGGGAAACCGGAAGAACTTTCATCATCATTCTTGCCTGGTTTATCGCAGGTCTTATTATTTCTATTCGCACCTTTAAATGGGATCAACAGAGATGATCAAATCTAAGAAGTTAGCGCTAGCAATCGCTCTCGGCCTGATAATCACCGTAACTCCTGCTTCGGCTGCTACCAAAAGCCCAACCCCGACTCCGAAGGCGACGGCGACAAAGAAAGTTACTCCGACCCCGACTCCGAAGGCGACGGCGACAAAGAAAGCGCCAGTTAAGAAAGCTCCGGTAAAGAAAGCGCCAGTTAAGAAGAAGAAAAAGAAGGTAGTTAAATTAACGCCTTCACCATCTCCGAAGTGGCCGCCTACTGGATTTAAAACTGATCCGCTCGGCGAGACGAAGTTATATATGAAGATTCCAACAGCAAAAGAACTTGTAGGGATTTTGTCGGCTAAGACAGCGCTCTCTTCTCAGATAAAGGCTTGTACTAAATTTACTTGCGGAGCAGTATCGGTAGCCTCCGAAATAGGTTGTCGCTGGTGGCAAGTAACTGGCGATCTCGTGGGTGCTACTTCTACTGAAAATAGAACTCTGAAAACTTTTGGCAAGGTGACCACATCTGTTACCGCTAGCGATCCGCAAAAAGTCGTAACTATCTTATTGATTACTACAGAGCCAATCGGCTCTGGACATATCATCTCCAATATCAGCGCCGACTGTAATCAAGGCGATCCAGCCGGTCCGATTCCTAATACCGAGTATCGAGCTGTCGGATAACAATGCTTGGAGGAATCAATAACACGCTCTTCTTCAGTAGCTTTGGAGGGTTCTTTGCAGTTGGTTTATTGGCGCTAATTTTAAAATGGGCATTTGCCCGCGGTAAATCGGTTATAGAGCGGACTCCAAAAATCGGATCAGAAGACGAATATGGTGCGTTGGTAGTAATTGCCTCTCCAAGCAACCATATTGAAGGCGAAATACTTCGCTTGAAACTTACTGATTCGCAGATTAAGGCAACGCTGACTCAGACTAAAGATGGGCCAAGGTTATTTGTATTTGCTCGTGATGAGAAAATTGCCCGCGCAATCTTAAAGAGTTAACTGAAATTATTAAGCTTTGCCTGGCCCACCCATTGGAGGCATTGGTCCACCAGCCCGACCCTTAGGAAGAGTTGCGGTGCCAGTGAAGCAGCCGATTATGTATGGGAAATTACTCGTCGCGTGATATCCATATGTTCCATCTGGCTGAGTGCGACCATTACAAGCATCCAAAGTTGAACTGGATTTAGATGATTTATAAGTATATGCATCCCAAGTATTGTTAATTGGATTACCAGTTTTTACATATCCAGATTTCATCATTGCAGTCTTAGTGCACTTTGTATTTAAACAACCTAATGTGGTGTAGATCGGGAAACCATCTAGGGCATATCCCAAAATCTTCTGTGTAGATAAATTGCATTGCTGAACCAGGGTAATTGCATGATGGTGATATTCACGGCCCGGGCCCGTATGACCACCGCAAGTATCTAGAATCTTGTTATAGACCGGGTCGCCAAATGCTTGCGCAGCAGGCTGCGGACCTTCAGTTGGTCCATAGATTGGTAATCCACTCACAGTAAATCCAAGCGTCCCTAACACATTTCTGATGCTAGAGACCGATTTTGCCTTAATGGGGTTTAGCGGGACAGACCAATTCCAGCCTTGCGCAGTCAAAGCATTGGGAGTTTTTCTCTCAAATGGAAAACTAATCATTCCATTGGAGCTAACTTTTAATTCAGTTGCGCTGCAAGTAACAGAAATTGAAGGTTTGGCGTATTCCCCACCTGCTCCTGCTGATTGGGATAAATCTGGAAATGCCGCTGTTGGACAGACTTTAGATTTTGCGGTTACCGTTTCTGCCCAACTCTGACTATCTGTTAGAAGAAAGAAAGCCAAAAGGGATGCGATTAGTGAAAGAGGAACGATTCTTTTCATTCGGAGACAATAACCGAGGAATCCAACTTTGGGCTTTCGTGAGGCGGTGAAAATGCTGTGAGTTAGCGATTCGCTCCGGGAACCCAGAGTTGATCACCAATCTTCTTATTGGCAACTCTTGCCAGAACGAATAAAAGGTCAGAGCAACGATTTAAATACTTTGCAGTAAGTGGATTTACGCCGGTACCGAAACCGTGAATGGCAGCCCAAGTGCGGCGCTCGGCGCGGCGCACGACTGTGCGCGCAACGTGAAGATGGGCCGCGGCTGGTGTTCCAGATGGCAAAACAAATGAACGTAGCGGTTCCAGATCCGCGTTGTACTTATCGATTTGTTCCTCTAAATAAGTAACTTGGCTTTCCAATACACGCAGTGGTTCAAAGGCTGGCGCATCAATTACTGGTGTGCAAAGGTCGGCACCGACATCGAATAAATCATTTTGAATTCGGATCAGAAGTGCGCGAATATCATCGGTTAACTCATCCGTTGCTATAACAACGCCAATTGTTGAGTTTGCTTCATCAACTGTGGCATATGCCTCAAGACGTGAATCGTTCTTTGAGGTGCGGCTCATATCTCCTAAAGAGGTTGATCCGTCATCGCCAGTCTTGGTGTAAATACGCGTTAAATTAACCATGGCCCTAGCCTATAAGTAGATTGGCTTATAAGTAGACTGGGCTTATGGCATCTTCGGGCAATATAGGCAGCGACCGCTTCCGCATAATCGGTGGCGCCAGCCTTAAGGGCGAAGTAACTGTCACGGGTGCCAAGAATTCGGTGCTGAAGTTAATGGCCGCCTCATTGCTCGCCGTTGGAAAAACCACAATTCGCAGCGTTCCAGATATCGCCGACGTGGAAATCATGTCGGACCTACTGACTCGCTTAGGGTGCACCGTTATTCATTCTGGATCAGTCGTAACAATTGATGTTCCAGAATCACCTCACCATCGCGCGGATTATGATCTGGTGCGCAAGATGCGCGCTTCAATTAATGTATTGGGACCGCTCGTTGCCCGCACCGGTCGCGCTGAAGTCGCACTACCCGGTGGCGATGCTATTGGTTCGCGCGGATTAGATTTTCATATTAAAGGTCTGGAATCCCTCGGTGCAAAAGCACATGTCGAACATGGATATGTCATCGCCGAAGCTCCAAATGGTTTAAAGGGCGCATCAATAGATTTAGATTTTCCAAGCGTTGGTGCAACCGAGAATTTAATGACCGCAGCTGTCTTAGCAAAAGGTGTAACAACGATTGATAACGCAGCGCGCGAGCCCGATCTAGTTGATCTCGGAGAATTCCTGATTTCAATGGGTGCAAAGATCGAAGGTTTAGGCTCACCACTAATTACTATTACTGGTGTTACCAAGTTAAATCCGGCCGATCACACCACAGTTACAGATCGCATCATCGCCGGAACATGGGCATTTGCTGCTGCGATGACGCAAGGTGACATAACAATCCATGGCGCACGCGCTGACCACATGGAAGTTATGTTGGAAAAGCTGGCACATGCCGGTGCAATTATTACCTCAACCCAAGATGGAATTCGCGTGCAGATGAGCCAGCGCCCACGCGCCACAGATGTGGCAACACTTCCTTATCCCGGATTTGCTACTGATTTACTGCCATTTATCATTGCAATGAACGCCATTGCAGATGGCCATTCCATGGTTACGGAGAACGTCTTTGAATCACGCTTTATGTTTGTCAACGAATTGATGCGCTTAGGCGCTCAAGTAACTGTCGATGGCCACCACGCCTCTATCGACGGAATCACGCAGCTATCTGGCGCACCTGTTGAGGCAACTGATATTCGTGCTGGCGCCGGACTTGTATTAGCAGCCCTAGTCTCCGACGGTGAATCCACCGTCGATGGAGCGTTCCATATCGATCGCGGCTATCCAAACTTTGCGGAAGACCTTCGCGCACTCGGCGCCAACGTGACTAGGGAGTGATTCTTAAAATAGATTTTGAGTGGAAGAAACTGTGCCTTTGCTTTTCATGTTTCTGGAGCTAAAAATCTATTTTAATTGAACTAATTAACACTTTCAGTAAGAATCGAAACACGGTCGTTTGAAACGGATAAGAAGCCACCTTGCACGTTGAACTCTTTCGTTGTGCCATCTTCAGCTTTAATACTCACGGAACCGTCAACTAGTACGCCAAAGAGCGGTGTGTGTCCTGGAAGAATTCCCAGATCTCCATCTGTTGTGCGAGCAGAAACCATTACTGCTTGCCCAGACCACACCTGTTGCGTTGGCGAAACCAGTTCGACGTTAAGTGCCATTTTTATCCCGTTACTTAGCTCTTCGCGAGTTCTGCGGCTCTGCGTTCAACATCATCTAGGCCACCGCACATAAAGAACGCTTGTTCTGGAAGGTGATCGTACTTTCCATCAGCGAGTGCTTCGAATGCTGTGATTGTCTCTGACAGTGGAACGAATGAACCATCCAGACCAGTGAAGACCTTCGCAACGAATGTGTTCTGTGACAAGAAGCGCTGGATACGACGGGCACGACCAACGAGAACGCGGTCATCTTCTGACAATTCATCGATACCCAAGATAGCGATGATGTCCTGTAGATCCTTGTAGCGCTGCAAGATCTGCTTGATACGGTTTGCAACGCGGAAGTGATGCTCACCGATGTAACGTGGATCCAAGATGCGTGAAGTTGAGTCAAGTGGATCCACAGCTGGGTAGATACCAAGCTCTGAAATCGGACGAGATAACACTGTTGTTGCATCTAAGTGCGCGAAAGTTGTGTGTGGTGCTGGGTCGGTAATGTCATCTGCAGGAACGTAAATTGCCTGCATAGATGTAATTGAGTGGCCACGTGTTGAAGTAATTCGCTCTTGCAACTGACCCATTTCATCGGCCAAAGTTGGCTGGTAACCCACAGCAGATGGCATACGGCCGAGCAGTGTTGATACTTCAGAACCTGCTTGTGTAAAGCGGAAGATATTGTCGATGAAGAGCAATACATCCTGCTTCTGCACATCGCGGAAGTACTCCGCCATTGTTAGCGCAGAAAGAGCAACACGAAGACGAGTGCCAGGTGGCTCATCCATCTGACCGAAGACCAAGGCGGTCTTATTGATAACACCGGTTTCAGTCATTTCAAGGAACAAGTCGTTACCTTCACGAGTACGTTCACCAACGCCGGCGAATACAGATACACCACCGAAGTTCTCCGCTACGCGATAAATCATTTCCTGGATAAGAACAGTCTTACCAACACCTGCACCACCGAAGAGACCGATCTTTCCACCCTTTACATAAGGTGTCAGAAGGTCGATAACTTTGATACCGGTCTCGAACATTTCAGTCTTGGACTCAAGTTGATCGAAAGCTGGTGCATCGCGGTGGATTGGCCAACGCTCTTTAATATCAAGTGATGATGTTGGAACATCGAGTGATTCGCCAAGTGTGTTAAATACGTGGCCCTTTGTAACATCACCGACTGGTACTGAAATTGCGGCACCTGTATCTGTTACCTCTGCGCCACGGACCATGCCATCCGTTGGCTGCATCGAAATTGCGCGCACAAGGTTGTCACCAATGTGTTGCGCAACTTCTAGGGTCAAGGTACGAGTAGTGCCACTCATGGTGGTTTCTACGTGGAGCGCGTTAAAGATCGATGGCATTGAATCCGCGGGGAATTCAATATCCACGACCGGTCCAATAACTCGGGCTACGCGGCCTTTACCTGTTGCTGACATCATTCACTCCCTGCACTAGCTGAGGCTAACGCGTCTGCGCCGCCAACAATTTCACTGATTTCCTGGGTAATTTCGGCTTGACGAGCCGCATTCGCAAGTCGGGTTAGCGACTTGATTAAATCATCAGCGTTGTCAGTCGCTGACTTCATAGCGCGACGACGCGCAGCATGCTCGGAAGCAGCTGATTGCAACATCGCGTTGAAGATTCGGGCTTCGATAAAGCGAGGAAGAAGGGCATTTAGCACATCTCCAGCATTTGGTTCGAACTCATACATTGGCAGCAAACCAGATGCAACTGGAGCATCACTTTCCACAACTTCAAGAGGAAGCATGCGCTTTGCCATCGCATTTTGAGTCAACATAGATTTGAACTCGGTAAAGACGATATGTATCTCATCAACGCCAGTTGCATCTTGGGATGAATCGGCTAAAAATGCCGTAATTAATGAGTCAGCAACTTCCTTCGCGTTCTCATAGGTCGGGTTATCAGAGAATCCAGTCCAAGAGCCAGCGATTTCGCGATTGCGGAACTTGTAATAGTTAACTGCCTTACGACCGACAAGGTAACTCGTAGTTTGCAAGCCACGCTCCCGGATCATCGCAGCGAGCTGTTCGCCTTCTTTAATCGCGTTATTTGAGTACGCACCAGCCATACCTCGGTCGGCTGAGATTATTAAAATCGCAGCGCGCTTTGGATCTTCATGTGGTGTTGTCAAAGGGTGGTTAGTTGAAGAATATGTAGCAACTGCGGTTACGGCACGGGTCAACTCATTTGCATATGGAGTCGAAGCAGCAACACGTTGTTGCGCTTTGACGATACGAGAGGCAGAGATTAACTCCATCGCCTTCGTAATTTTTTTAGTCGCCTTAACGGATCTCATCCGCCTGCGATATATGCGTAGTTGAGCGCCCATGAGTTACTTCTTCACCGCCGGTGGGACGTGCTTGGTGATCACTTCAGAGCCTTCTGATTCGAGAGCTTCTGCAGCTGCATCGTTGACCGCCGCTGCAACAGATGAGGTAAAGCGTTGCTTAAATGCGGCAACTGCTTCTTCCATCTTGGAAACTGTGTCATCTTCGAGCAGCTTGGTCTCTGAGATAACTGTAAAGATCTCTTTACGTTCGCGGCCAATGAAATCTAGAAGTTCAGATTCAAAGCGGCGAATATCGGCAACTGCAACATCATCTAAGGCACCTGATGTACCGGCCCAGATTGAAACGATCTGACGCTCTAGTGAATAAGGTGAGTACTGACCTTGCTTTAGCAGTTCAACCATACGTGCACCACGCTCGAGTTGAGCCTTTGATGCAGCATCAAGGTCGGAACCGAAGGCAGCGAAGGCTTCGAGTTCACGGAACTGTGCCAGGTCAAGACGCAAACGTCCGGCAATCTTCTTCATCGCCTTTGTCTGTGCTGAACCACCCACACGAGATACCGAAACACCTACGTTGATCGCGGGGCGAACACCGGCGTTGAAAAGATCTGTTTCCAAGAAGCACTGACCATCGGTAATCGAAATTACGTTGGTAGGAATAAAGGCAGATACGTCATTGCCCTTTGTTTCAATGATTGGTAAACCGGTCATTGAACCGCCACCGAGTTCATCTGAAAGCTTTGCGCAACGTTCTAGCAAACGTGAGTGCAAGTAGAAAACATCGCCTGGGTATGCTTCGCGACCTGGTGGGCGGCGAAGAAGAAGCGAGACTGAACGGTAAGCCTCCGCTTGCTTGGAAAGATCATCGAAAACAATTAGTACGTGCTCGCCGTTGTACATCCAGTGCTGACCAATTGCAGAACCGGTGTAAGGAGCGAGGTACTTAAAGCCGGCAGGATCTGATGCAGGAGATGCCACGATTGTCGTGTACTCCATCGCGCCAGCTTCTTCGAGCGCTCCCTTTACAGATGCGATCGTTGAACCCTTTTGACCAATAGCGACATAAATACATTTAACTTGCTTCTTCTTATCTCCAGTCAACCAGTTTTCACGCTGGTTAATGATGGTATCTACTGCAACGGCAGTCTTACCTGTCTGGCGGTCACCAATGATCAACTGACGCTGTCCGCGACCAATCGCGGTCATCGCATCAATTGCCTTGATACCTGTTGCAAGTGGTTCCTTAACTGGTTGGCGCTCGACTACAGAGGGAGCCTGGAGTTCAAGTGCACGGCGCGCATCAGGTTTGATTTCACCCTTGCCATCAATTGGGCGACCAAGTGGATCAACAACGCGACCCAAGAAGCCATCGCCAACTGGTACCGAAAGAATTTCGCCAGTGCCGCGCACTGATGTTCCTTCTTCAATTCCAGCGTAACTACCGAGAATAACCACACCGATTTCGCGCACATCAAGGTTGAGTGCAAGACCGAGCGTTCCATTCTCGAACTGTAAAAGCTCGTTGGCCATTGTTGATGGGAGTCCTTCAACGCGAGCAATACCATCGCCTGCTTGGCTTACGGTACCTACCTCATCACGTGAAGCAGTTCCTGGATCGTATGACTTAACAAATTTCGCTAAGGCATCTCTGATCTCTTCGGGCTGGATTGTAAGTTCCGCCATTTTTTTCTCCCTTATCCTTTTATCTCTTGTAAATCTTCTAGTTCGGTAAAACTAAGCGTTCTTTCCAGCAAGCAGACGGTCTGCTTGGGATATGCGTGTAAGTAAAGTTCCATCAATTAGCTCATCTGCGACGCGAATAGACATTCCACCGACAACTTCACGCTTAACGCTGGCATTTACTTTGATTTCACGACCAAAAATTTTGGTGAGTGACTTGGTAAGTCTGCTGATTTGTTCGCCATTAAGAGCGGTTGCAGAAACTACGTGGGCAATCTGGCGATCTTTGATTTCAGCGATTGCAGAAGCAAATTCGCTAAGACCTGCTTCTACATTGCGTCCACGAGGATGATCTACAAGATATGAAGTTAGATCAAGCGTTGCTTGAGTCACCTTCCCTGACAGGAGAGAGGTAAGCAGCTCGCTCTTAGGCGCAGATACAACGTTACGTACCGCTAAAAATGCTCTTAACTCTGGGCTCTTTGAAATTACTTCAGAGATCGCAAATATTTCAGATTCAAGGTTGGCTAATGAGCCATCCTTTTCTGCACTTGCTACCAAGGCTTGGACGCCTAAGAATTCCAAGACGTTTCCAAAATCTCTTGGAGTTGACCAGCGCAAACCAGCCATCTTGGAGAATATCTCCAGAGCTTGTGCAGAACCTTGGCCCTTAAAAATATCTTTACCTAGAGTCGACTTGGCCTGCTCATCACGAGCGTAATCAGTCAACGCGCGTCTTACAGCGCTGGAGGAATCTAAGACTTTCACCATTGCGAAAAGGTCAGCCGAAATCTTTGCCGCAGTAGCAGCGTCTACTGCAGAGATTGATTTCTCCAAAGCAGAACGAGTTACGGCAAGAGATTGTCGACTTGCGCCTTTTAACAATAGAGCCATGGTTACTTAGCCTTCTCCATATCCTCAAGGAATCTTTCGACTACTCGAGATTGACGAGCTTGATCATCTAACGCTTCTCCAACAATCTTGGATGCAAGATCTGTAGCAATTGCACCAACCTGAGTGATGAGAGCGTTATATGCCTGTTGGCGTTCGGCATCGATAGATGCGCGGGCCGCCGTAGTAATACGTGAGGCTTCCTCTTGAGCGCTGGTACGCATCTGCTCAAGAATTGCTGCGCCTTCAACACGTGCTTCATCGCGCAATTTTGCTGCTTCTCCACGAGCATCAGCAAGTTGTGCTTGATACATTGTTAAAGCTTGGGAAGCTTCGCGCTGTGCAATTTCTGCACGCTCTAAGCCACCTTGAATTGCCTCAGTACGATCTTTATACGCCTTCTCAAATTTTGGTACCGCGCGTGTGCGAAGTAAGAAGAAAAGAATTCCGAATGCGATAAAGCCAACAATGATTTCCGCAGGCTTTGGGACAACTGGGCTTGCGCCTTCTCCCGAAGCGAGAAATCCAAATCGACTAATCATCTATAACTCCTAGTTTCTTAAACTGTTCTTACTTCAATACGAATGCGAGAACGAGACCAAAGAGAGCCAAAGCTTCAGCGAGTGCGAATCCAAGGAATGCGATTGGCTGCAGAATGCTTCGAGCCTCTGGTTGGCGTGCTACGCCATTGATGTAAGCAGCGAAAATTAATCCGGTTGCAGTACCTGGACCGATAGTTGATAGACCAAAGCCCACGATTGCGAGAGTACCTGTCATTTCTCTTTCCTTTCAAATCTTGACCAAACGGGCGTTTGGCCAAATCTATTTAGTGCTCGTCTGCGAGCGCTCCTGCGATGTATAAAGCGGTCAAAAGTGTGAATATGTAGGCTTGTAGAAATTGGATACCCAGCTCAAAGAAGCTCAGGCCAATTGCAAGACCAAAGGAGAAGATACTTAAGAATTTGAGCAAAATACCGCTCATTAGCAAGTACTCGCCACCTAAAGTGAAGACCAGAAGAAGTAAGTGGCCGGCGAACATATTTGCGAATAAACGCATCGAAAGCGTTAGTGGACGTGTAACTAAGTAAGTCAAAAGTTCTACAGGGGTAAGGATTATGTAGACCGGTTTTGGAATGCCTGGCATAAAGCAAATATCTTTCAGGTACTTACCAAGACCATGCTTTTTAATCGCAACATAGTGATAGCAAATGTAAGAAAAAATAGTTACACCGATTGGGAATCCAATATGAGACATCGTTGGAAATTGCAGAAGTGGAATAACGCCGAAGACGTTATTGACCAAGATAAAGACGAAAAGCGAGAAGAGAAATGGCACAAATCGCATGAATTCGGGGCCAATTACATCTCGGCCAAGCTCGTTGCGGATGAAGGTATATACAGATTCGCCGGCGTATTGGAGCTTGGAAGGAACGATCGCTGCCTTGCGTGAAGAGGCGATAAAGAATGTTGCGGCGATAATTACTGAGAGGAAAACCATCAAAACTGGCTTGGTAAATAAAATGCTATTGCCGAAAATCGGCGCGAAATCAAAATCTGCACTGCTTGGGGGGACAAAGCCATCACTGGCCTCCCGCAACAAAGTGTGCATCAATTACTCCTTTTTGAATAAGGGGTCTGAGTCCCTGGGGAGTGGGACACCTGGCATAACCTATAGCCTCAGCCGCGGACTACGCAAAACGGGGTAAATCACTGCATCTATTGCTTAATAAAGCGCAGCCAAATTAGCCAGAAGCTAGAACCTATTCCCATGACCATCCCTACAATTAATAGGTATCCGGTTCCAAGAAAATGATCTGCAATGGCGCCGGCGCCACCCCAGAAAACTAAACCTGAGATTAGATAGGCAAGTATGGACCAAAATGCTGCTTCATCGTTTACTGCCATTTCAATTCCTTCTTATTCAGATTAATCTTCATAATATTAATAACCTTCTCCGGGCAATGGTAGGTGCAGTCTTAGTTTAAGGAAAGCCCGTATCTCCCCTGCAAGCCAGGCAAATGTGATCAGAATCGCAACTATTCCAAAGGTTGTTCTATCTAACTTATCTGCTGGCACTGCATTTACGACAACCAGCAAGAATGCGCCCAAAATAACCAGCTTTGCAAAATAGGATACTAAAACCAACGCCATGGTTGTAAGCGGGTCTAATTTTCGCGAATACTTTGAGATTGCCAAATGTATGCAGAAGAAAATCAATACTACAAATTCAGCGAGTATCCCTCCCAAAAGAGCTGATGTACCACGCCAAATTACAAAGCCTGCAGTTGCTAACACACCAATAATTGAAGCAGGCGCAATCGCACCTTTCCATAATTCAAATTCTGGAGATGAGCTCATGCTTTTACTTTACCCTTACTGCTGACTAAATATGAAGTCGCGGCAAGGGCTAGAGCAACTACGCCTGCAATCCAGAGCGGAGCAAAAGCCGATACCGTCACTGGAAATGCAATGGTTGCAGTCCATAAATACATAATGGCTACGGTACGGGTCTGCGAATTTCCAGCACGCATAATTCGATGATGCATATGTTCTTTATCCGATGAAAATGGCGATTTACCGGCGCGGATACGGCGAAAGATTGCAAGCGTTAAATCAGCTAATGGAATCGCAAGAACGGCAAATGGCAGAAGGAGCGGCAAGAGCGCGGGCCCCAGCTTCTCCTCAGTAATCGCATTTGGATCTACCTGTCCGGTCAACGTAATTGCAGAAGCAGCGAGCATTAAGCCTAAGAACATAGATCCCGAATCCCCCATAAATATCCGGGCAGGATGGGCGTTGTGTGGCAAGAAACCTAAACAAACCCCGATTGCGATCGCAGTTATTAGCGAAGGTGCACCAGCTCGATTGAAGCCGTAAACAACTGCCAAGAGATAAGCAAATGCGAAAAACGCGGCTCCGGATATAGCGACAATTCCTGCGGCCAGACCATCTAAGCCATCGATAAAGTTCACAGCATTGATGGTTACAAGAACGATCAAGACGGTGAGTAATTGACCAATACTTGGCGGCAACATAGTTACACCATTAATCGGCAACCAAAGAATCTGTATTCCATAAAGTAACAAGATGCCGGCTGCTAAAGCCTGCCCCGCTAATTTGGTAATCGCGTCTAGCTCAAATTTGTCATCAAGCATCCCCAGCAGAACTAAGAATGTTCCTGCCAAGAAAATTCCTTGCGCATCGTGTCCAAAAGATTTTCCAACAAGTGACAAGTTTCCAACGATCAGAAATGTTGCCGACATAGAAAGCCACATCGCCAATCCACCCCAACGTGGTGTTGGTACAACGTGGATATCGCGCTTACGAATTTGTGCAACAGCCCCAAAGTAAAGCGCCCATTTACGGACAAGTGGGGTCACGATGTAACAAAGCGCCGCTGCCAGAAGCAGGGTTACTAGGTACTCGCGCATTCGGTTACTTTCTTATTACTTTATTACGCTGTATAAATTGGGAAGCGTGCAGTAAGTGCGTGAACTTCAGATTTAATAGCCGCCAAGGTATTGGCATCATCTGTCTTAATTGCGCGGGCAATTAAGGATGCGATCGTCTTCATCTCTGTTACACCCATACCTTGTGTGGTTGTGGCTGGAGTGCCAACGCGAATTCCACTTGTGATTCCTGGCTTCTCTGGATCATAAGGAATCGAATTCTTATTCATTACTATTCCGGCTAAGCCACAGCGCTCATCAGCAACTTTTCCAGTCACGCCTGTACTGCGAATATCCATAAGCGCTAAGTGAGTTTGCGTTCCGCCAGATACTGCGCGCATTCCCTCTGCTTCAAGGGCTGCAGCTAGAGCCTTAGCGTTAACAATTACATCCTTGGCATACTTTTGATATGCCGGAGTTGCACATTCAGCGAGTGCAATTGCTTTGCCAGCGACTGCAGACATAATCGGTCCGCCTTGCATACCTGGGAAGACCGCTTTATCTATTGCAGCAGCGTGCTCAGCCTTAGCCAAGATCATGCCGCCACGTGGTCCGCGTAAAACTTTATGTGTTGTAAATGAAACTACATCTGCATACGGCACTGGCGATGGAATCGCTTTACCTGCAACCAAGCCAATAAAGTGCGCGGCATCAACCCACATAATTGCGCCGACTTCATCACAGATAGCGCGAACCTTTTCAAAATCAATGAGCGATGGATAAGCCGTTGCACCAGAGCAGATCATCTTTGGCTTGGTGCGAATCGCGATATCGCGGAGTTCGTCGTAATCGATTAGCTCGTTATCTTGGCGAACGCCATATGACTCGACGTTAAACCATTTTCCAGAGAAATTAACAGGAGAGCCGTGAGTTAAGTGGCCACCGTGCGGCAGCGACATAGCAAGAACGGTGTCACCTGGTTTGGTAAATGCTTGGTAAACCGCGACGTTAGCGCTTGCTCCTGAGTGTGGCTGGACATTTGCATGTTCTGCACCAAATAAAGATTTGGCGCGATCGATCGCGATTACTTCTGCCTTATCAACTTCTTCACAACCACCGTAGTAACGTTTTCCAGCATAACCCTCGGCGTATTTATTCGAAAGAGTTGAGCCAAGTGCGGCAAGTACTGCGCGTGAGGTGAAATTCTCTGATGCGATTAATTGCAGATTGGTCTGCTGACGCTTGAGCTCTGAAAGTAAGACCGCAGCAATGTCGGGATCTTGCTGGCTAAGTAGCGCGAAATCGGGGCCATAAAATGTCTCTGAACTCATGCGGGCAAGCCTAAGGCTTACTCGTGAGAAATGTCGGGTACGAGCGCTGTGATTTCGCTTAGTGAGACCACGCCTTCTCGCACGATCCGCGTTCTTATACCCGTGAGATCTATTACGGTACTAGCGCCACCTTTGGGAAGTACCCCAGACTCGAAAATCGCTGCAACCTCTGAATCAATAAATGAAATATCTGCAGAATCATTAATCGCAGCGTTGCCAACAAGAGCAGCGCTAGCGATTGCAACTGGGCCAGATTTCTTAAGAACTTCCAAAATGAATTGTGAATCTGGAATTCGCACACTTATCTGATCAAGGCTATTCCCGTCACCTAAATCCCAGTTAAGTCCGGCTTGGGGTTTGAAGTTAAGTGAAAGTAGCCCTGGCCAAAAGTTCTGCATTAACAGACGCGCTTCAGCAGATATCTCACGGGCGATTCCATCTATTGAATCGCGGCTCGCAATTGCAACCTGTGCGGCAACTCCCAGTGCATCTCCACGCAGAACATGCATTGCCCGCACAGCATCGTGCATAAAAGCATCTGCCATCAAGGCGTAACTATGTTCTAGCGGTACCACAATTACATAGCCATCTTTTAGGGCAGCAACTGCCGTTGCGACGTGCTCAGAAATGTCGCCTTGTGAAAGATCGTGGCGTGCCATTTATTTCCTAACCGCCGAAGTCCAACGTGGACGCCCAGTTAAATCTTCATGAAGTGCAATGTCAACAAATTCACGAGATAGCAGCGCATCAATTGCGGCGCCTTGTTCTTCAGTATGTTCAATTGCTAAGACTCCCCCGCGCTTTAACAATCGGGCTGCAGCGTCGATAAAAACTTTTGGTATTTCTAAGCCCGTGGTTCCGCCGAAGAGCGCTATATGGGGCTCGTGTTCTGCGACATCGCGCGGCAAAGTTTGGCTATCTGGAATATAAGGCGGATTGGCGATCACTATGTCGCATTTGACGCCAGGAAGTACATCGGCGACATCACCTTCAACTACGCGCACATTTTCCGAAATCTTGGCAACGTTCTTCTTCAACCAGTTGATCGCATCCGCGCTCTTTTCAACTGCAATAACTCGCGAACGCGGCGCCTCAGTTGCAATAGCCAAGGCAAGTGCGCCAGAACCCGCACCTAAATCAATTACCGAAATCTCGCCTTCTAAATTCTTTTCTAAATTTGTGATGTGGGTGAGAACAGCATCAACTAGCAATTCACTTTCTGGACGCGGAACCAAAACACCTGGGCCAACTTCAATTTCTAGATGGCGGAAAAAGGCTATCCCGGTTAAGTATTGCAATGGCTCATGCGCTGCGCGCCGCGAAATTAACTTTGCGAAGGTATCTTCAATTATTCCAAAGTCACCGAGGGCTTTTAGCGTGGCTTCGAGTTTTACTGTGTTGTGAAGATCCATTCGCGAAATACCAATAACATAAGCAAAGAGATGCTCGGCATCAACTTCTTGTATATCAGAAGCGGCCAACCGCTCCTTTGCGGATCGCAATAATGGTTTGATATCGCTCATAGTTGACTTTAAATTAACTCTGGAATTAACTCTGGAATTAACTCGTAGACGAGAGTTTCGCTGCCTTATCGGCATCAAGTAACGCCTGCACTACATCATCGAGTTCGCCATTTAATACCGCATCCAAGTTATTTGATTTGTAGTTTACGCGGTGATCACTCAGGCGATTTTCGGGATAGTTATATGTGCGGATTCGTTCTGACCGATCTACGGTACGCACTTGGCTTTTACGTTCAGCCATCGCCGCAGCTTCTGCTTTCTCTTGCGCATCAGCAAGCAAACGAGCGCGCAAAATACGTAGCGCCGACTCTTTATTTTGCAGTTGTGACTTTTCATTCTGGCAAGAGACGACGATTCCAGTTGGAACGTGGGTTAATCGAACCGCTGAGTCAGTGGTGTTAACTGATTGTCCGCCCGGGCCCGATGAGCGGTAAACATCTACGCGGACATCGTTCATATTTAACTCCACATCAACTTCTTCAGCTTCTGGAAGAACAAGTACACCAGCGGCAGATGTGTGAATACGGCCCTGACTTTCAGTTTCAGGAACACGTTGCACGCGGTGTACTCCGCCTTCAAATTTCAAGCGCGCATAAGGCGTCGTTCCGGGTTCAGGTGATCCCTTTGATTTAATCGCCATTGAAATATCTTTATATCCACCAAGATCAGATTCGGTCATATCAATGATCTCAACTTTCCAGTTGCGCTTTTCGGCATAGCGCTGATACATACGGACTAAATCTCCGGCAAAGAGCGCCGATTCATCACCACCTGCTCCAGCTTTAACTTCAATAATCACATCGCGATCATCATTGGGATCACGCGGCAACAAAAGTTCTTCTAACTTATCTGCAGCGGTTTCGACGTTTGCTTCCATCGCAGGTAATTCAGAGGCAAAGGAAGGATCCTCGAGCGCCATCTCTTTCGCTGCTTCTAAATCATCGGCAGCAGATTTCCAGGCATTAAAGCCAGCAACAACTGGACCAAGTTGGGCATAACGGCGACCGAGTTGGCGAGCCTTGCCTTGATCTTCATGGATAGAAGGATCGGCCATCTTCTCTTCGAGTTCTTGATATTCGCGCACCATTTCGTGGGCGGATGCAAAGCGATCGTTACTCATCTGGCTTCTCCTTTCCTCACGTTAAATTAATTAAAAATCAAGATAAAAATAAAGAGACCGCGCCGCAACCTTTACGGCTGCGATGCGGTCTCTTTAGAAAGCTACTTAGCTGCTGCGTTCTTTGACTTTGACTTATCGCCGAAACGCTCTTCGAACTTAGCTACGCGTCCACCAGTATCGAGGATGCGCTGCTTGCCGGTGTAGAACGGGTGGCAGACTGAACAAACTTCAACGTAGATAGATCCGATAGCAACTGTTGAGCGGGTTACAAACTTTTCACCGCAACCACAAGTTACTTGGGTCTCTTTATATTCTGGGTGGATCTCTGGCTTCATTCGTTTTCCTTTGCTATGTCTGGGTCCGCTATCAGCGGTGAACCAGGGCATCACCATGGGATATGGCTAGGTGCTTATCCTCTCGCGAAAAGAGAAAACCGCAAAATCCGACCTCGACAAGCACGGATCTTGCGGTTAACTCACCCTCTATCCCTATATCTAGGAAGTATTAAGCCTTTGGTGCTTTAACTGGCTTTGCTGGCTTAGTTGGTTTTACCAGTGCGCTCATCGCTGCTTTTGCAGTTGTTCCAGCTGCGGTGACTGCTGCTTTGCGTGCTTCCTTAGCAGCTTTTAATAGTTCTGGAGTTGTTGCACTTGCTAGAGCTGCTTGAAAATCTGACAACGCCTTTGCATTTGCAGCGCGGTGTGTATCAACGATTGCGCGATGAGCAGCGATATATGTATCCATCTGTGCTGAATATGTCGCATGCGCTTGTGCGCGAGTAATCGCGTTAGCAGCGGTATCGGCAGCTGAAGCAGATGAAACGCCACCGACTAGTGAAGCGGCGATCAGAGTTGCAGTTAGAAACTTCTTTGATGCTGACATTTTGACTCCTTATTTGCTCGCCGGTTGGCTTGCTTATAAGGAGATAATGCGCCTAAACCTTGTGAAGAGCTTGTGAAAGCCTTGCGGTCGCGCGGTGAAATTAGCGAACTTTACGCTTAACCCTCGTTTGGACCAGAAGTTGTCTTCTGGATCTGCATCAAGAATTCGACGTTGGACTTGGTCCCCTTCATCTTCTCGAGCAAGAGTTCGAGCGCAGCCTGTGGCTCCAGCGCGTGAAGCACGCGACGTAACTTCCAGACAATGTTGAGTTCTTCAGTACCCATAAGAATTTCTTCCTTACGTGTACCTGATGCCACAACGTTGACCGCTGGGAAGATGCGCTTATCGGCCATACGACGATCGAGAATGAGCTCCATATTTCCGGTGCCCTTGAACTCTTCGAAGATAACTTCATCCATACGAGAGCCAGTATCAACGAGTGCGGTCGCAAGAATTGTTAGCGATCCACCATCTTCAATATTTCGTGCCGCACCGAAGAACTTCTTTGGTGGATACAAAGCTGCAGAGTCAACGCCACCCGAAAGGATGCGACCTGATGCAGGAGCTGCGATGTTATATGCGCGACCCAAACGAGTGATCGAATCGAGCAACACGACTACGTCGTGACCGAGTTCAACTAGGCGCTTTGCACGTTCGATTGCAAGTTCTGCAATCGTGGTGTGATCATCTGCGGGACGATCAAATGTTGAGGCGATAACTTCACCCTTTACAGAGCGCTGCATATCAGTAACTTCTTCAGGGCGCTCATCAACTAGTACAACCATCAAGTGGCACTCTGGGTTATTAGTTGTGATCGCATTGGCAATTGCCTGCAAGACCATGGTCTTACCAGCCTTTGGTGGCGAAACGATAAGTCCGCGCTGTCCTTTACCAATTGGCGCAATCAAATCGATAACGCGCGTTGTCAAAATATTTGGTTCAGTTTCAAGGCGCAGGCGCTCTTGTGGATATAGCGGTACTAACTTGCCAAATTCCACGCGACCACGCGCTTCATCAGGAGTTACGCCATTAATTGTTTCAAGAGTAATTAGCGGGTTGTACTTCTGGCGCTGTTCACCTTCGCGGGCCTGACGTACTTGACCAGTGACTACATCGCCTTTACGAAGTCCATATTTACGAACCTGTTGCTGCGAAACGTAAATATCGTTTGGACCCGGTAGATAACCACCAGTGCGGATAAATGAATAGTTATCCATAATGTCTACAAGGCCACCGACTGGAACTAAAACATCATCTTCACCAATTACTGGTTCGCGTTCTTCACGTGGGCCACGTTCGCGATTGCGATCTCGGCCACGGTTGCGATCTCGGCCACGACCACGATCGCGACCAGCAAGGTTGCGGTCGTTATCGCGTGGACCATTGTCGCTGCTGTCATTTGGACCTTCGCCATCGCCATCATCATCACTTGAATTGTTCTGTGAGTTATCACGGCTGGAATTCTTCTTCGCATTACGTGCTTCGCGACGTGCTTCGCGTTCTGCCTTAGCGGCTTCGCGGTTGGCGGCCTGTAAATCTGCGATCGCAGTTACAAGTGCATCCTTCTTTAGCTTTGTTGCGCCATCGATACCTAGTTGCGCGGCAACTTCCTTTAACTTAGGAAGGCTCATTGCGGCTAGCTCAGGACTATTTGAACGAATTGGTTCTGCGTCCTTAACTTGATCGTTATCTTGATCTGTCATCTCTATCTTTTCATTTGGGGCTTCGGCTACGACCTTGAGATCGTAAAAGCGCTAAGCCTGGTTATTTGGAATTGATTACCTGCCGACTTTCACCGTAACTTCCGGCTGAGCAAGTGGGGTAACCATAGCACCCCAACGGCAATTACAGAAGTTCGGCTCCCGCACGCGAAATCTCTAAAGATTTCGCTTCAAATTTGCTACCTGCGGCGCGTATTAATTCAGCGACATCAGATTCACTGCCTATATGAAGAGCAAGAACTGTTGGACCTGCCCCCGAGATAAATGCGGCAACTCCAGCGCCACGCAACTTATTTAGAAGCGCAAATGACGCTGGCATTGCTTCGCTGCGATAACTCTGATGTAAGAAATCTTCGGTAGCTCTAAAGAGTAAATCAGGGCGCAAGGTAAGGGCGTGCACCAAGAGAGCAGAGTTTGCAGAATTTTGGGTGGCATCGCGGTGCGGAATAGTCTCGGGCAACATCTTGCGCGCTTTTGATGTTGCAACGGAGGTGGAGGGGATAAAGGCGATCGCGCGGATGCGAGTGTCAACGTTTAAAGAAATCGCACGTGCAACGCTCTTACCGTGCTGATCCTCTTGCCAAGCAACAACCGCGTTTCCATAGAGTGCGGCGGCCACATTATCGGGATGGCCTTCCATATCAGTTGCAAGCTGCAGCAATTTTTCATCGTTCATTTTGTCAGTGCCAGTTAGAACTAAGGCGCGGGCTAGAGATAAACCGCCAACAATCGCACTTGCCGAAGATCCAAGTCCACGGCCGTGCGGAATTACATTTAAAGCGCGAACCGCAATTCCTTTTGGTTTACCACCAAGAAAATCAAAACCTTTATACATTGCCTTAACCAATAAATTCTTATCGGTACGCGGAACTTCATCAGCACCTTCACCGGTTACATCAATATCTAAACCAGCGTCATCTAAAATCTGTGCGACGTAACGATCGTGCATACCAAGTGCTAAACCAAATGAATCAAAGCCTGGCCCTAAATTGGCGCTAGATGCCGGGACCTGAACCTGAATTGGATTGGCTTTAAATGTTGGTTTAGCCATAGCGCTTACTTTAGACCCAACGCCTTTGCGGCAGCGGCTGCGTTAACTTTTACAATCTTTGGCTTAGCAAATTTCTCAAGCGCCCAAGAAATATCTTTCAACCCGTGGCCAGTAACTGTGATGACGATCTTCTTACCTTTAAGCAGTTTGCCCGCTTTCTGATATTTAATTAAGCCTGCAATACCCGCTGCCGATGAAGGCTCAACGAATACGCCTTCTTTGCCGGCAACGAGCGCGTAAGCTGCCAAAATTTCTTTATCTGTGACTGAGTCAATCACGCCACCAGATTTATCGCGCGCTTCAATCGCTTGATCCCAAGATGCTGGATTGCCGATGCGGATTGCAGTTGCAATAGTTTCTGGTTTCAAAACTGGCTTGCCCTTAACTAACGGTGCTGCGCCGGCAGCTTGGAAGCCATACATCTGCGGAAGCGAATTTGAAGTACCATCTTTGCGGTATTCGTTATAACCCTTCCAATAGGCAGTGATATTTCCAGCGTTGCCGACCGGTAGCGCGTGAATATCTGGGGCAAATCCCAACATATCTATTACTTCAAAAGCGGCGGTCTTCTGGCCTTCAATGCGATATGGATTTACAGAGTTAACGAGCGCGACTGGATAATTTTCAGATAGTTCGCGTGCCAGCGTTAAGCAATCATCAAAGTTTCCGGCAACTTGCAAAATTTGGGCACCGTGAATAACCGCTTGCGCAAGTTTTCCAGTTGCAATCTTTCCGGCAGGAATTAGAACGGCTGAAATCATTCCTGCTTTAGTTGCATATGCCGCAGCGCTAGCTGAAGTATTTCCAGTTGAAGCGCAGATAACCGCTTTCGCACCATCTTCGGCCGCTTTAGAAATCGCCATCGTCATTCCGCGATCTTTAAATGAACCTGTTGGGTTGGTACCTTCGTACTTCAGCCAGACATCATTTCCGAGAAGTTCCGAGAGATAGCAAGCATAGATAAGTGGAGTGCCGCCTTCGCGCAGAGATACAACTGGAGTCTTTGCGCTAACCGGCAAGCGATCGCGATACTCCTCGATTACTCCGCGCCATTGATGCGCGCCAGATTTCTTCGCTTTAAATAAACTCATGCGGGCAACGCTCCCTCGACACGGATCACGCTGGAAATCTTATTGACCATTTCCATTGCTTTAAGCGAGGCAACAGTTGCTTTTAGTTCGCCTTCTGTTGCTCGGTGGGTAACGATTGTTACTTCGGCATCGTTGTTGCGTCCTGCTTGATTTACTGTCTGAATAGATACGCCGTGGTTGGCAAAGACGGTAGCGATTGCCGCTAAAACACCTGCTTTATCGGCAACTTCAAGGCGGATTAAAAACTTAGTCTTTGTGCTTTCAATTGGCGCAATATCGCGATCGGCATAATCTGTTTCGCGTTGGCCTACTGAGTTAAGTGCGATGTGACGGGCGACTGCTACTACATCGCCCAAAATTGCAGATGCAGTTGGCGCACCACCAGCTCCGCGACCGTAGAACATCAACGATCCAGCAGATTCTGCTTCGACAAAGACTGCGTTGTAAGCATCGCGCACTGATGCAAGTGGGTGGCTCTTGTGCAACATCACTGGGTGAACACGAACTGAAATTTCATCAGCAGGAGTTAGCTCTGCGATCGCTAAGAGTTTGATGACGTGATCCATTGATTTAGCGATATTCACATCTTCGAGAGTGATCTTGGAAATTCCTTCGCGGTAAACATCATCGACAGTCACACGAGTGTGAAAGGCCAGACCAGAAAGAATTGCTGCTTTAGCGGCCGCATCAAAGCCTTCGACATCTGCAGTTGGATCCGCTTCGGCATATCCCAGCACTTGCGCTTCCTTTAAGACATCGGCAAATTCACGGTTATCTTCATGCATCTTGGTCAAGATGTAATTTGTTGTGCCGTTTACGATGCCCATTAAACGAGTTACGAAGTCGCCCGCAAGTGAATCGCGCATCGGACGGATAATTGGGATAGCGCCCGCAACAGATGCTTCGTAGTAAATATCTTCACCCTTGGCATAGGCAGCTGTGAACATTTCTGCTCCATGGCTGGCCAAGAGCGCTTTATTTGCAGTCACCACAGATTTACGATTTTCGATCGCAGTCATGATCAATTCGCGTGCTGGTTCGATTCCACCAATTACCTCAATAATTAAATCGATCTCTGGATCGTTAACGATTGAGAAAGGATCGGTTGTGAAGAGCGCTGGGTTGATTCCTTCGTAAGGTTTAATTGTGCGCACTGCGATACGGGATAATTCGATCTTTACGCCCGCGCGAGTTGAAAGTTCTGCTGTATCTGCCAGTAAAAGGCGCGCGACTGAACTGCCGACGACGCCACAACCGAGCATGCCGATACGTACAGGGTTATCTGCTGGGCTCATCTGCTTATTCTTTCACATCAAGTGCGAGCAGATCTTCCTCATTTTCACGACGGACAATTACGCGGGCTTTTCCGTTATTTACTGCAATAACTGGGGGGCGGGGAACGTGGTTGTAATTACTTGCCATGCTGCGGCCATATGCCCCAGTTGCAGGTATCGCAATCAAATCACCGGGGGCAATATCTGCAGGAAGTGCGATATCGCGGATAACAATGTCGCCAGTTTCGCAATGCTTACCAACTACACGAGAAGAGATTGGCTTTGTGGTTGAGGAACGTTGCGCGATAACCGCGTGATATTGCGCGTCATATAAAGATGGACGGATATTGTCACTCATTCCGCCATCGACTGAGATGTAACGCCGGGTGGCACCATTTTCAAGTACAACATCTTTAGTTGTGCCAACTTCGTATAATGTAAATGTGGTTGGTCCAACGATCGCGCGGCCGGGTTCGATTGAAATAGTCGGAATACTTAATTTATGTTTTTCACAAGCGGCGGTGACAGCGCTGCGCAGGGCGGGCATAACTTCGCCAGGTTCGAGAGTTTCATCTTCAGGAAGATAGGCAATTCCATAACCGCCACCTAGATCAAGTTCCGGAAGTTCCTTGCCGTATGAATCGCGATACTTAGCAAGCAGAGCGATCAAGCGATCTGCGGCAAGTTGAAAAGATTCAGTGCCAAATATCTGCGAACCAATGTGCGAATGAAACCCGCGTAGTTCAAGTTCTGGGTGAGCAAGTACTGCTTCAACGGCGACCCAAGCAGCACCGCTTGCGATAGAGAATCCAAATTTCACATCTTCATGGGCTGTTGAAATTGATTCATGAGTGTGAGCCTGAATTCCGGGGGTCAGGCGCAACATCACGCCTTGCACCTTCTTATATTTGCGCGCCATTGCAGCAACACGATCTATCTCGTGGAGTGAGTCAATAACTATGGTTTTCACGCCAACGGAGACCGCCTTATCTATTTCAGATAAAGATTTATTGTTGCCATGAACTTCAATCTTTCCTGGATCAATTCCACCAGCCAGCGCTACAGCTAACTCTCCCCCGGTGCAGACATCAATTCCGATTCCGCAATCTTTAATCCACTGCGCAACCGCAACTGAGATAAAGGCTTTTGCCGCGTAGTAAACGGTGCCGGTATGAGAGCCGAACTCATCGCGCAGCGCGTTATTCCATCCGATTGCGCGTTCGCGAAAATCTGCTTCATCAATAAAAAACGCTGGCGTTCCAAAATCTTTAGCCAACTTTGAAGCGGATATTCCAGACAGGTGTAGCTCACCATTGGTGAATGAGATATTTCTCGACCACATGGTTTACATCCGTTCTGGCGCGCTGACGCCAAGTAAGTCGAGACCATTCTTCAGTACTTGCAGAGTTGCTGCACATAAATTAATTCTGGCGCTGTGAAGCGGCGTAATCGCCTCATCTCCCATAGGCAGCACGCGGCAATCGGCATAGAAACCGTGATAAACCCCGGCAAGCTCTTCGAGATAACGCGCCACTCGATGCGGCTCGCGAAGTTCTGCAGCACCGGCAACGATTCTCGGAAATTCGGCGAGCGAACCTAAAAGTTGATTCTCGCGATCATGGCTAAGTTGTGCGGGATCAAAGTTATCTAGCCCAGCTGGAATCTTTAACTCTTCCGCATTGCGCAGTACCGCAGCGATTCGAGCATGAGCATATTGCACGTAATAAACTGGATTCTCATTGGTGTTCCGCTTTAAAACATCTATATCCATCACCATTGGTGTATCAACTGGATATCTAATTAGCGTGTATCGCGCGGCGTCAACACCGACCTTTTCAACTAGCTCTTCCAAGGTAATAATTGTGCCGGCGCGCTTAGAAAGCTTTACCTCTTCGCCACCTTCCATAATCTTTACCAACTGTCCGATCAAGACATGAATGTTGTATTCTGGATCATCTCCGGCACACGCTGCCGTTGCCTTTAAACGATGGATATAACCGTGATGATCAGCGCCCAACATGTAAATACAGATATCGAAGCCACGCTCGCGTTTATTGATGTAGTAAGCGGTATCAGAGGAAAAATAAGTTAAATCGCCATTGGCTTTAACCAGAACGCGATCTTTATCATCGCCAAAGTCAGTCGTTCTGAGCCAGGTTGCGCCATCGATTTCAAAGACATGCCCTTGTGAGCGCAACTTATCAACCCCGTGTTCGACACTGCCGCCGTCATGTAAAGAACGTTCGGAGAACCAGATATCGAAGTGGGTGTTGAAAGTATTTAGGACTCGTTGTTGATCCTTTAGTTGTAATTGGTATGCCGCTTCGCGGAAGGCAATCAACCTTTCACCTGCAGCAATTTCGGTAATTCCTGGATTTTGCGCAACAACAGACTTTGCTAAATCAACTATGTAATCGCCTTTATATCCATCTTCCGGAATTGATTGGCCCATAGCGGCTGCTTGCACAGATTGCCCGAAGAGATCCATCTGATTGCCACGATCGTTAATGTAAAACTCACGAGTTACAGATGCACCGGCTGCGCTAAGGACGCGACCGAGCGCATCACCAACAGCGGCCCAACGTGTATGGCCCAAGTGCAACGGACCAGTTGGGTTTGCGCTAATAAATTCCAGGTTGATCTTTACCCCGGCCAATGCGCTTCCGTGTCCGAAGCCACCCTGCGCAGTTAATATGGCGCGAACTAAATCTGCTTGGCTGGTGCGATTTAAAGTGATGTTTATAAAACCCGGACCTGCGATATCGACTGCAGAAACTTCCGGAAGTGTTTCTAAATCTCTCTTTAAAAGTTCAGCAACCTCGCGCGGATTCTTTCCTGCGGGCTTAGCTAACTGAAGTGCGATCGAGGATGCATAATCACCGTGGTCGCGATTCTTTGGGCGCTCCAGTGGAATATTGGCTGGAACTGATCCGATCAAATCTCCGCGATCAATGGCGCGCGCGATTGCAGCCTGTATCTGGGCTACTAAAAGATCGGAATGCGAACTCATTAGGCAAGGTTACCCCAGCGGCAATTTTGCATAAGCAGGACTTACCTCTAGCCTATGCACCAGAACATGAGTTTTTTACATTCTCATGACGCTCCAGCGGGAGTGGTGAAATGGCAGACACGCAAGTCTTAGGAACTTGTGCTCCGGCGTGCGGGTTCAAGTCCCGCCTCCCGCACCAGCAATTTGCAAGATAAAATTAATTTATGGCTAAAGCATCGCGTGCAAAGATAAAGATGACGCAAGCCAAAATTATGCGCGAAGCTGCGGCACGTCGTGCGGCGAAAGCCAGTTCGAGAAATTACACAGCAAATAACTCTGAAGTTGATTTAGATGCATATGCCGCAGTTGACGGCGCTTGGGTTGAACTGGGATTAGCAGCGCCAGCGCGAAGAGCGCTTATTGATGAAGGACTTTATAAGGTCAGCGATCTAAGAAAATATTCGTTAGATGCCATTAAAGATCTGCACGGTATGGGACCAAATGCGATCAGGATATTAATTACTGCGATGAAGAAGAGCGATATCTCGTTCCGAAAATAGCCTCACCAGAAAAACTATTGGACGAATTATTAGTTGGTAATCGCCCAAGCCACTAGCGCTACACCCAATACTGCTAGCAAAACCATAACTTCGCGCCGCACCAGAAAACCATGCACGCCCTTGGCGAAAGTAGTTAACAACATCGCAACGCCTGGGATGACGACGATGAGCGAATTTCCAAGTGCGCCAGATTTACCTGTCTGATAGCGCAGGTTGATTAGGCCAATTGCCAATAGTAAATAACTAGCCATGCGGTAATTGTTGAGCGCGTACTTTGAAAGAGTTGCCTTTGTCATAGCCCTATCCTACAAATATTAAAGGGGCGCCGGTTTCCCGACGCCCCTTTAACTTTAACTATTTATAAGACGATTAGTGATCGTCCTTCATGCCTTCAGCGTGTGACTTCATGCGAGCGATCTTTAGAATTG
>Ga0214919_10001263_pt1 | contig 41931 bp, 40 predicted proteins | sample LL1503_MetaG_FD_177994 | JGI IMG/M metagenome (GOLD analysis project Ga0214919, IMG submission 177994) | Freshwater microbial communities from Lake Lanier, Atlanta, Georgia, United States - LL-1503 | ecosystem: Environmental > Aquatic > Freshwater > Lake | place: USA: Georgia | collected... | reverse complement strand
CTGAATCGCCGGTGGAAGATTCGGTATCTTTGAAGCTGGATTCGGCGCTGCTTTCTAGCCATAAAGCGTTATCAGTTATACCGGCGATTGGAGAAGCTTTGGTTAGGGATTGAGCGGCAGCGATTTTGGATTTTTTGACCAAGCCGTTGGCGGTCATTACGCCGGCAATTAGAATGCCGATGATTGCGATAACGGCGGAGAGTTCGATTAGGGTGAAGGCGGAGAAATTTTTATTCATTATATCTAGTTGAATCGAGGTTAGTTAGTATTGAACTTTTTTAAATCTCCAATAAAAAATAATACTCAATATTTTTTTAGTTCCAAAAAGTTATAAAAAAAGCCGGTAATTTATAATATCTCTAGATCGAAAAAACTTTTTACCCCAGCAATTCCTTGATTCACAAGAAATTGCCGGTTCTTTATGAAGCTCTTAGTTGGACAGTAGCGGTTACAAACCCAGTCCAGCCTAGTCTCGAGTAATTAACGAATTATTTTTTATCTTCGTTTTTTACTTCTTCATATTCCGCATCAACAACTTTTTCAGATGAAGCAGAATCATTTGTTGAAGATTGTTGTTCTGTGCTTGCAGATTCTGGACCAGCATTTCCAGTCGCGCCAGCTTGCGAAGCTTTGTAAATTGCTTCACCCAACTTCATTGAATTTTGTACCAAACCTTCAGTTGCAGTTTTTAATTCTGAAGCAATTACTTCTGGTTTAGCCATCAAATCTTTTAAATTTTGGATTTCAGTTGTAAGCGCAGATTTAGTCGCTTCATCAACTTTATCGCCATGTTCTTTTAAAGACTTTTCAGTTTCATAAATCGTTGCATCAGCTTGGTTTTTGGCTTCGATAAATTCTTTTTTAGCTTTGTCTGAAGAGGCATTTGCTTCTGCATCTTTCACCATTTTTTCAATATCAGCGTCAGATAAACCGCCGGAAGATTGAATGCGAATTTGTTGTTCTTTATTAGTTGCCTTATCTTTAGCAGAAACTTTCACCACGCCGTTAGCATCAATATCAAAGATAACTTCGATTTGTGGCATACCGCGAGGCGCTGGAGCAATTCCTTCTAAATTAAATTCGCCCAGTAATTTATTGTGAATCGCAATATCGCGCTCACCTTGGAAGACTTTAATTGTAACCGCAGTTTGACTGTCCGCTGCAGTTGAAAATACTTGGCTCTTATTGGTTGGAATTGTTGTGTTGCGATCGATCAAGCGAGTGAAAACGCCGCCCGCAGTTTCAATTCCTAAAGAAAGCGGAGTTACGTCTAAAAGAAGAACATCTTTTACGTCGCCTTGTAAAACCGCAGCTTGAATTGCAGCGCCAATTGCCACAACTTCATCTGGATTAACCGATTTATTTGGCTCTTTACCGAAAAGTTTTTTCACAGTTTCCATAACTTTCGGCATGCGTGACATACCGCCAACCAAAATAACTTCATGAATATCAGAAGCTTTCAAGCCAGCATCTTGCAAGGCATTCTCGCAAGGTTTGATGGTGCGTTGGATTAGATCATCGACTAATTGCTCAAGTTTGGCGCGGGTCAATTTCACATTTAAGTGCTTTGGTCCAGATGCATCAGCAGTGATGTAAGGCAAGTTAATGTCAGTTTCCATCAAGGTAGAAAGTTCGATTTTAGCTTTTTCGGCAGCTTCTTTCAAACGTTGCAGCGCTAGTGGATCTTTGGATAAATCAACGCCGGTATCTTTTTTAAATTCGTCAGAAAGGAATTGTAAAATTCTCATATCGAAATCTTCGCCACCAAGGAAAGTGTCGCCATTGGTTGACTTTACTTCAAAAACTCCATCGCCAATTTCAAGAATTGAAACGTCGAAAGTTCCGCCGCCTAAATCGTAAACGGCAATTGTTTGTCCACCTTTTTTCTCAAAACCATAAGCAAGCGCCGCAGCCGTTGGTTCATTGATGATGCGCAAAACTTCAAGACCGGCAATTTTTCCGGCATCTTTTGTTGCTTGGCGTTGTGAATCGTTGAAATAAGCCGGAACGGTGATTACAGCTTTAGTAACAGTTTCACCCAAATAGCTTTCGGCGGTTTCTTTCATTTTCATCAAAACGAAAGCTGAAATTTGACTTGGAGAATATTTTTCACCTTTAATGTCAACCCAAGCATCACCATTGGCTGAAGGCACGATATTGTAAGGAACAAGAGCTTTGTCTTTTTGAGTTGTCGGATCTTCAAATCTTCTTCCGATCAATCTTTTGATACCAAAAACTGTATTTTGGGGATTGGTAACAGCTTGTCTTTTAGCAGACGCGCCAACGGCTCTTTCGCCATTTGCTAAAAAGCCGATGATTGAAGGAGTTGTTCTAACGCCTTCCGAATTTTCAATAACTTTGATATTTTTACCTTCCATGATTGCCACACAAGAATTGGTGGTTCCAAGGTCGATCCCGATTACTTTGCTGCTCATAAAATTATTTTTTTGATTGATTGAAGAAATGAATAAGCGTGAAATTTGAGGGTTATTTAAGAATCGCTTTTTGGATTACAAGAGCGCAAAAAAAGAATCTGGAAAAATAAATTTTTAATCTCGTAAAAAAATTCTTTTTAAGCGGTTTTGCCTTTTTCATAATGCTATGCATAAACAGGAATCAAGGCTCATAATTAAAAACACCACAAACCCATGAAATTCAAACTCACACTTTTCATAATTCTTTTTATTGTCGGTAATTCCCATACCAATTCTCAGGCCGCCTCAAAACCTCAAATCCAACTCGCAAACATTTATCGTGATGACATTGTAATTACAGATTATTTAGTCAGCGAAAAGCTTGATGGAATACGCGGTTATTGGACTGGAGAAAAATTAATTTCACGCCAAGGTAATGAAATTCATGCTCCAAAATGGTTTATTAAAGATTTTCCCAGTGAAGTTTTAGATGGTGAATTATGGATCGCGCGCGGGCAATTCGAAACAACTTCAAGCATTGTCAGACAAGAAATTCCTGATGATGAAGATTGGCAAAAAATCAAATTTATGATTTTTGATATGCCGCAAAATCCTGATATTTTTTCCAAGCGTTTTGAGGTAATGAAAAAATTAAAAAATGAGTATTTAAAAGTTATCGATCAATTTAAAGTCGAAAGCCACGAAGCCCTGATAAATCTGCTTGAGCGCACAGTTAAAAATGGTGGCGAAGGTTTAGTTCTGCATCGCGCAAATTCATTTTACAAAGCCGAAAGAAATGATGATTTATTGAAGTTAAAAACTTTTGAAGATGCCGAAGCGCGGGTTATTTCTTATGTTGAAGGAGTTGGTAAATATCGCGGAATGTTAGGCGCTTTATTAGTTGAAAATGATGATAAAATTCGTTTCAAAATTGGCAGTGGATTTAGCGATGAACAAAGAAAAAATCCGCCAAAAATCGGCACGATAATTACTTATAAATTTTTTGGAAAAACCAAAAATAACACACCAAGATTTGCGAGTTTTATGCGGGTGCGTGATGAGATTTGATGCTAGCTCGATTTGAGTAATGCCAAATGCTTTTCAACATCATGAATCCTTAAATAATCGACATTTTTCTTAATCAAATATTGCGAAATAATCAGTGTTTTTTCTGCGCGATCCAAACCTTCCTCGTAATCCGAAAAATCAATTGCTTCCAAAAAACTTTTTTTGGAATGACCAACATAAATCGGCAATTCTAAAACTCGAAAATTTTCAATATTTTTTAAAATTCGAATCGATTGCAAAGCATCTTTATTAAAACCAATTCCTGGATCAAAAATTAGTTGTGATTTTTTAACATTTTTACTTTCCAAATAAGAAATTTTTCCCCTTCCCCATTTCAGAATTTCATTAATTAAATTTAAATTGCGATTAATCACCATATTAGGAATTGCCGGCACTTGTAGGTTATGCATCAGAATTGTTTCAATATTTTTTTCGGCAATAAAATTAACAATTTTTTCATCACTCAAACCGCTCACATCGTTAATTACATCAACGCCAACTTCATAAGCTTTTTTAATGGTTTCAAAATGATAGGAATCGATGCTTATTTTAATTTTTTTAGCAGATTTTTTTACTTCAGAAATTACAGCGGGAAGAATTTTTTCTAGTCTTTTCCATTCTTCTTCGGTGCCAATTGGTGTGGCTTTTGGTCTGGTAGATTCGGCGCCGACATCAATTCCATCTACACCTTCGGCAATCATTTTTTTTAAATGATTCAGCGCATTATCCAGAGAATCAAACTTTCCGCCATCAGAAAATGAATCAGGCGTAACGTTTAAAATTCCGATAATTTTTGACTTCATATGTTCTTCACCATTTTTTCTCGAATTTTTTACGCAGAATCACCGCCATCAAATTGAATAAAATAAGAATGCCAAGCAGCACCAGAATTGCTGCGGCGGTTTTTTCAGCAAAACCCATTTCTGGACTGTCAGACCATAAATAAATTTGTACTGGAAGAACGGTGGTTGGATCAGTGAAGTTTTTTGGAATATCAGCGATGAAAGCAACCATGCCAATCATCAATAATGGCGCGGTTTCTCCAAGAGCGCGAGAAACTGCAAGAATAGTTCCGGTCATGATTCCGGGAACAGAAAGTGGTAATAAATGATGCAAAGTAATCTGCATTTTAGATGCGCCCAGAGCGGCGGCACCATCGCGAATTGAACTTGGAATTGAACGAATTGTATTTCGAGTTGCGATAATAATTACCGGCAAAACCAACATGAATAAAGTCATTCCACCCGCTAAACTAGAAGATCGCGGTAGATTCATGAATTGTAAGTACACTGTCAATCCGAGTAATCCATAAATGATTGATGGAATTGCTGCTAAATTATTAATGCTGATTTCAATAATGTCGGTGGCGCGATTTTTTGGTGCAAATTCTTCTAAATAAAAAGCGCACATTACACCAATTGGGAAAGCTAGACTTAAGAAAATTGCCATCACCAAAATTGAACCGTTTAAACCTGCGCCAATGCCTGCTATTTCTGGTTCACGAGAATCGGCAAATTCAAAAAATTTCCAATTAAAAACGGTGCGTAATTGGTTTTTATCAGATAATTCTTTGGCCCATGAAAATTGCCTTTCGTTAAGTGACGAAGCATTTTTATTTTTGAAATACATATCAATTTTTGAAGAAGCGCTGAGCCAAAAAGTTGATTTTTTACCCAGTAAATCAGGATTTTTTTCTAACTCTTTTTTAAGTTCTAAGTTACTGATTTTGCTGATTAATTGATAAAGTGAATTTATTTCTGCAAGCTCTTTGGCATCAGGAAATTCGGCTTTTAAAGCATCTTTAATATGTTGGCGATAATCAATTTTTGCGATGTCATTTTCATTGGTCAAATCAATTTCTAAAGCAATTTCACTGCGTAAAAAAGCGCCCGAACTTTTGCTTAAAATCATGCCAAATAACAGCATTAAAAATGCTAAAGAAAATGCGATTGAAATCATGCCAAACGCCTTGAAGCGGAATTCTTTTCTATGGCGTTTTTTAAGGTTTTTAATTTTGTTATTTTTCATTTTAACCGTATTTTTTCTTATAATTTTTAATCACCACCAGCGCTACGATGTTGAAAATGAAGGTAAAAATAAATAATGTTAAAGCGAGTGCGAAAGCGGCTAGAGTCTTCGGGCTGTTGAACTCTTGATCGCCAACAAGCAAGGTTACAATTTGCGCAGTTGCGGTTGTTACAGAATCAAGTGGGTTAAAAGTTAATTTAGCAACGAGACCTGCCGCCATTACCACAATCATGGTTTCGCCAATTGCGCGCGAAACTGCCAAAATTACAGCGCCTACAATTGATGGCGTTGCAGAAAGCAAAGCAACTTTTTTAATCATTTCTGATTTGGTGCTGCCAAGTGCTAAAGCGCCGTCTTTTAAAGCTTGCGGCACTGCGTTTAAAGCGTCATCGGTTAAAGATAATATAAAAGGAATAATCATCACGCCCATTACGAAGCCAGCAGCAAGAGCGCTTTCTGAAGCGATTTCAATTCCGAAAGAGGCAAAGGCATGTTTAAAAAATGGCGCAACTGTAACTACGGCGAAATAGCCGTAAACAACGGTTGGAACGCCTGCCAAAATTTCTAGAATCGGTTTTAAATAATCGCGGGTTTTAGCTTTTGCATAAAGGCATAAATAAACTGCGCCCATGATTCCAGTTGGAACTGCAACTAACATGGCGATTAAAGTTATGAGTAAAGTTCCAAGAAAAACCGGAATCATACCGAAAGCGCTGTTGCCAACTGCTTGTTCGGAAGTGATTGCCATTTGCGGGTTCCAAGTGGTTCCAAGCAAGAAATCGAATGGTTTTACAAATTCAAAAAAACGCAAAGACTCAAATAAAATTGAAGCGGTGATGATGATAGTAATTAAAATTCCAATGCCTGCGGTAACAGAAAGAACAATGGTTCCCGCCTTTTCAATATGTTTTTTGGAATTGAAGTTTTTCTTATAGAAAATTTTAATCAGGAAAAAATTAAGAGTTAAAAATATGGTAATTAAGCAATATTTTGCAAAGCTGGAAAAAGAGGTGAAAGTTATTGTGGCTGTTAAGATGATCGACCACAGCAAAAAGCAATAAATATAATGAATAGGCAGCGAAGTGAAGCGCAGTTTTTTATCGCTTTGAATTTGTAAATTCAGGCGTAAATTTCTGATATTGCGGTTCAATATTGCGGCTAAAATTACAGCCAAAATCAGGGAGAAAATCAGGAAGTTCATAAATATGCTTGGAAGTAAGATTTTTCAGCATTTTGCAAATTGAGATTTTTAAATCAACTTATGAGAAAAATAAGAATTTTTATTGAAGAAAAAAACCTAAATGAAGGTTTAGAAGTTAAAATTTCTGGCAATGATTTTGAATATTTAACCAAAGTAATGCGCCAAAAAATTGGTGATGCAGTTTTTGTGTTTAATGGCGCAGATGGTGACTTTGCAGCTAATATTTTAACAATCGAGAAGAAATTTATTACTCTTAAAATTGTTAAAAAAATTGCCGATTTAAGGAAAGCGCCAAACATAACTTTGGCCTTTGCTTTGGTAAAAAATGTCAGAATAGATTTTATTGCCGAAAAGGCTACCGAGCTCGGAGTTGCAAGCTTTCAACCTCTTATTACAAAACGAACAATTATAGATAAAATTAATTATGATCGTTTCAAATTAAACATTAAGGAAGCTTGCGAACAATGCGAAAGAAATGATTTTGCGCAAGTTTTTGAAGTGAAAAAACTGGAAAAGTTTTTAAGTGAAAAAGAAGTGGAAAATAAAATATTTATTCTCTGCGATGAATCGGGACAAGGTTTAAAAGCAAGCGAGCTTTTGCCTAAAATTAATAATCAAAATAAAGAAATTGTAATTTTAATTGGTCCAGAAGGCGGTTTTGCGCCGGAAGAATTTGAAAAAATGCGCTCGTTAAAAAATCTTTATTCTCTAAGTTTGGGACCGCGTATTTTGCGCGCTGATACCGCAGTTATTTCTGCTTTAACTCTGGTTCAGGAATTTTTGGGTGATTTCAATTTTAAATCAAAATTTTAGATGAAAAAATTTTTATTATTTTTTGTATCAGCGTTGTTTTTTTCTTTGTCAGCTTTGGCACGCGAAGAATTAATTATTAAAACTTTTGATGAAAATTCCTTCGATCTGCGAGAAAAAATTGGCAAAGTTGTGATTGTAAATATCTGGGCGGCTTGGTGTTTGGATTGTCGTAAAGAAATTCTAGTTTTAGACGAGCTTTATCAAGAATATAAAGATCAAGGTCTTGAAATCATTGGCATCAGCATTGATAAAAAAAGAGATCGAAAAAAAGCGCTCGCGGTTTCTAAAGCGCTTAAATATTCAAATGGAATGTTTGTGGAAGCCTCAAAAATCAGTTTAGAAGAACCAAACGCGATTCCACTAAACTATATTTTTGACAAAAGTGGTAACTTGGTTGCAACTTTGAATGGTGATGGCGGTGAACTAACAAAACAGGATTTTGAAAAGGTGATAAAAAAATTACTTAAAAAAGAATAAAATTCGAGATCACGCTTGTTAAGTTTAGTAATTTCCGCAACTAAAATAAAGCCGCCCCGCTTCTGTTTGTATTATTTTGCTAAAAATGAATTAATAAAAACTCAGTTTATTAATTATAAAAAACTTGTCATGAAATATTCTTGCGTTGAGTCTCATAAAAACTTTTTAAAGCAGGTTAGCGATGAGACCTTGCTCTACAAAGTTATATCGTTTGAAAATTTTGTTAAAATGCTTGATGGGAATTATTTGCACTTCAATAAAGTCGATAATTACGCGGACGATAATGATTCTGCTCAACCGGAGCAGGAAAGATTGATTAATCAACAAAGTTATTTTGAAAAAGATCCAAATTTCACTTTAAGAAATTATTACGAAGAATGCAGAAAAAGAAGTTATGCCTGTTGTTTCTCACTCGACGTTCCCAATTCTGGTCATTGGAAAGAGTATGGAGGCAAAGAGCCAGAAAAAGCCGTTTGCTTGGTTATGAATTTTGGTAAGTTAAAATCACTTTTGAATGAAACGTTTATAAATTTTGGCTTAGTAACAAATAGCGGCATTATTTTACCTAATCACGCCATTTTGTGTCTTCATTTGGATGATCAAGGAAATATCACCAAAGAATATCGTGCCGACAAAATCTTCCAGATTTTTGATCTAAATTATGGAATGGTTAACTATGGCGATTTTACCAACGATATTATTTTCCCTGGTGTTAAGACGAAGAACCCGATCGAATATGTGTATTTCAAAGACAATAAATATAAAAAAGAGAATGAGTTAAGAGTTTCTTTGTCTGCCATTGGAATAGGGAAAATAAAGCTTTCAGATGGTCAATTATTTGATTTTCCAAAATCAATTTCGTTTAAATTTAATCTTAATCACGCCCTTAGTCGCGGCGCCATATCACATATTGAAATAGCTGATAAAGCTTTTTTGCCAGAACTTGCTGCAAAAATGAATAGCGCAAAATTAATCTTTAATAATTAGAAAATTTTTTTGCGAAAAAGATACAAAATCTCCGAATCTCCGCTTTGCGTTAAACCTAATTTTGATCAGCGTTGTCAGGTTTTTACACAACATCATTGACAGAAAGATTCTCCCAATTTCTCCATTTTTCAATAATTCATCCACACCTTCACGCAACAAAAGGTTGGCAAATCATATCTCTTCACTAGCTAGTGATTTTCAGTTTTATTTTGGATGAATTTATTTTCGGTACGCTTCGAGATAGAATTGTCGAGGTTGGGAAGATGAGTTCGTAATAAAGTTCGCAAAAATCATCAAATTGTCTGAAGTCTTGCAGATCTGAGGCTTGCGGGATTGGCGGAAGGAGAGAGATTCGAACTCTCGTATGGTGTTACCCATAACACGCTTTCCAAGCGTGCGCCTTAAGCCACTCGGCCATCCTTCCGTATTAAAACTAAATAACTTCGGTCACCCTGAGCCTGTCGAAGGGTGATTCGAAACTCGGGCTTGAATCACCCTTCGACAGGCTCAGGGTGACTTTGGGGTTTTAGTTTTTTTCTTTATTCAACTTCGTACTGATAAACCATTGTTGCAAGATTGACAGCGTGTTGCTCCAAGTCCAGTAAATCAATAAACCTGCTGGGAATGCAGCTAAAACAAAAGTTAAAACATAAGGCATGAATTTTAGAACTTTTGTTTGAGTTGGATCAGAACTCGCAGGGCTTAGTTTTTGTTGAACAATCATGGTAAGTCCCATCAAGATTGGCCAAAGACCGATCGTGAAGGCAGCGCTGGTTGAAAATGGTAACAAACCAAACAGGTTAAAAATTGAAGTTGGATCTGGCGCGGATAAATCATGAATCCAGCCATAAAATGGTGCTTGGCGCATGTCCAAAGTTACATAAAGCACTTTGTAAAGTGAAAAGAAAATCGGGATTTGAATCAAGATTGGCAAGCATCCAGAAGCTGGATTAACTTTTTCTCTTTTGTAAAGTTCCATAGTTTCGCGATTCATCGCCATGCGATCGTCTTTGAAACGGGTGCGAATGGCTTCGATTTTTGGCTGTAATTTTTTGATTTTGCCAATTGCCAAGTAAGATTTATTCGCCATTGGAAACAATGCCAGCTTTACTAAAACTGTCATTGCTAAAATTGCTAAACCAAAATTTCCTAAAATTTCTGACAAGAAAGAAATGATAAAAAAGAAAGGTTTGGTTAAGAAATAAAACCAGCCGAAATCTACGGCGCGATCAAAAAGTTTAGCATCATATTCTTTGGCATATTGATCTAGAAGCTTAACTTTCTTGGCTCCAGCGAAAAGATGATGATCAAATTTTAAAGTTTCACCAGTTGGAACCTTAAATTCTTGGCCGACAAATTCGGAATTATAAAAATTATTTTGATTGGTTAATTCGTGATTAAAACTGGCGCTGTATTTCAAGCTTTTATCCGGCAAAATTGAACTTAACCAATATTTATCAGTAATTCCCAGCCAGCCGCCTTTTTCGGAAGTAAATTCCTGACGTTTTTCTTTTGTAATATCTTTATATGAAGATTCGTGAAGAACATCAGAAAACACACCAATTGGACCTTCGTGAAGAATATAAACCGGTTTTTGGGCATTATTTAAAACACGATTAATGCGACCATAAGAAGCGATAGAAATTTCAGAACCGGAATTATTTTTTACCGATTGCGAAACACCAAACATGAAATTTTCATCCAAAGTAATATGAATTAAAAACTCGATGTTATTTTTATTTTTCCATGAAAGCGTAATCGGATTTTGTGGCGTTAATTTTTTATTATCGCTTTTCCAAATTGTTGTTGGCTGAGGAAGTTCTAAGCCGCTTTCAGAACTGATCCAGCCAAAATCAGCAAAATATCTTTCGCGACTTTCTGCGGGTGCTAAAAGTGTGACTTCTTCTTTTTTATCAATCGCCGTAAAATATTTTGCCAAAGTTAAATCATCAAAACGCGCACCTTTTAATGAAATTGAGCCGTGTAAATTTTCACTTTCAATATCAACGCGGCTTTCAGCGCTTTGGGCTAAAATTTCATCACGGTTTTTTAAAGTAATCGCGGCTTCAGCTGGTTTTGTGGTAGAAATTGGAGATGCAATTGAGTCTTTATTTTCAATAGTTTTAACCGTTTCAACCTGCGGTTTTTGTTCAGCGAGAATTTTTCTTTGTAATTCTTGCTTTTCCATTTTTGGCTTTTCGTAAAACCACGTCCAGCTCAATAAAATCATGGCAGAAAGAACTGTGGCAAGAAGGATATTTTTATTATTTTGCATTGATTAGTTTGTGAAAAAATTGCTTTGTAAATCGCGGTGAAAATCAATAACCCAAGCGGAATTATTTCTGGCTTTGTAAGTTTTAATTTTAGCGGTTTTTTTGTGAATGAGGATGACGTTTCCATTCAAGGGATAAGGGGCTTCTGAGGCTTCGCTGGTATCTTCTTCTAAAAGGCAGAAATCTGATTTTTCTAGCCCAAATTCTTTTAATTCTTTTTCAAAATCCTGAAGTTCGCTTTCATCAATAATTCTTAACTTTTTTACTTCGCCATCAATTGCCCAAGCGGGGTGAATGCCTTTTTCTTCCAGATCGTGAATCAATTCGCGAATGAGAACTTTATTACTTTCTTTCATTCCCTCCTCCGTTCGTTTGAGGATTTCTTCGTTACGCATAGATGTTTTTCCAGAGATTTTGATTAAGAATAATTAATTGATCTTGATTTTTTTGAGCAATTTCTATGAGTTCAGGACCGCTGGCTTCGTAGACCGAAGCTGTATCAACGATTGCTAAATAATCTTTAAGATTATCGAGGCCCCTTTGAAATCTTCTCTCAATTATGAGAGGTTCAATATCGTGGCCACCTTTGCTCACTCTATTTTGCACCCTGATTTTTGCAAGTTCTGGACTTTGTAATTTTAAAAAAATTAAATTTATGCGATAACCAGCCGCTTGCGATCTACGAATTAGGTTCAAATAAGTGCGTGCTGATAAAGTAGTTTCGAAGGCAAAACCGCGATCTTCATTTAAAAGAAATTCCATTCTTTTTAACATCAGGCGACCCGCTTGGGCAGCGGATTCTTTTGGGTCTTCCGGAGAAAGATTTTTGGCGATTTCATCAGCATTTACAAACTCGTTACTTTTCAGAAAATCGGGCAAAAGCGTGATTCTTGCGCATGAACTTTTACCTGCTCCGTTTGGTCCGGCAATAATGTGAATTTGTTTATTTTCTAACATTTTTCATCACTTTTTTTGCAAGCAGACATTCTTTAAAAGCTTCTTCAATATGAGAAATTGGCTTGATTTTGATTTTATCCAAAACTTCTTTTGGCATATCTTCTAAATCTTTTTCATTGGCTTTTGGAATCAGCACAGTTTTGATTCCGCCGCGTAATGCTGCTAAAAGTTTTTCTTTTAAACCGCCAATTTCTAAAACTTTTCCGCTTAAAGTAATTTCACCTGTCATCGCAATATCTTTTCTGATTGGTCGATCGGATAAAACTGAAACTAAAGCCACGCATAAAGCCACGCCGGCTGAAGGTCCGTCTTTTGGAGTTGCTCCTTCGGGAACGTGAATGTGAAAATCATATTTATTGAATTTCTTGGCATCAATTTTCAGACTTTTAGCAATTGAGCGCGCATGACTTAAAGCAGCATGCGCTGATTCTTTCATTACGTCACCAAGTTGTCCCGTAGTTTGGATTTTGCCACTTCCTTCAAATTTTAATGCTTCAATATCAAGCAAATCTCCACCATATTCTGTGTAAGCCAAACCAGTTGCAACACCAATCAAATCATGGTCTTTAGCAATTCCATAATGACGTTTTGGAATGCCGGCATATTTGGAAAGATTTTTTTCAGTAACATGCAGCGATTTAGTTTTTTTCATGATGATTTCTTTCACCCCTTTGCGCGCCAAATTTGAAATTTCACGATTTAAATTTCGAACTCCCGCTTCAAAAGTATAATTGCGAATCAGGGTTAGAATCGAATCATCATTTAAAGTAAATTCAGATTTTGAAAGACCATTTTCTTCGCGCTGTTTGTCAATTAAATGTTTTTTAGCAATATTGAGTTTTTCACTTTCTGTATAACCAGAAAGTTTGATAATTTCCATGCGATCACGAAGAGGCACCGGAATAGTGTTTAAGCTATTTGCAGTGGCAACAAACATTACTTTAGAAAGATCGTAATCAACTTCTAAATAATGATCAGAAAAGGCCGAATTTTGTTCCGGATCTAAAACTTCCAAAAGTGCCGAAGACGGATCGCCGCGAAAATCATGCGACATTTTATCAATTTCATCGAGCAGCATTAAAGGATTAATGGTTTGAGCCTTGCGCATTGATTGAATAATGCGTCCCGGCATTGAGCCGATGTAGGTTCTGCGATGTCCGCGAATTTCAGATTCATCACGTACGCCGCCCAAAGAAACCTTGACATATTTACGCCCCAAAGCTTCGGCGATTGATTTTGCCAGTGAAGTTTTTCCAACTCCGGGCGCACCAACTAAACATAAAATTGGGCCACGAGATTCTTTGGTTTTCATTTGCACGGCGATGAATTCAAGAATGCGTTCCTTGATTTTTTCTAAACCGTAATGATGTAAATCGAGAATTTTTTTAGCTTTATCTAAACTGTTTCCAGACTTTGATTTAGTGGTCCAAGGCAAAGTACAAATCCAGTCTAAATAATTACGCACTACGCCCGATTCTGAAGAATATGGATTCATTTTTTCCAACTTAGCTAATTCCATATCGCATTTTTTCTTCACTTCTAACGGCAATTGCAGTTTTGCCAGTTTTTCTTTGATTTCTTTGGTTTCATTTTCTTCTTCCTGACCTAACTCTTTTTTGATATTTTTAAGCTGTTCAGTTAAATAAACTTCCTTCTGGCTTTTGGCGAATTTTTCTTGCACTGATTTATTGATTCGAGCTTCTGCTTGACCGATTTCGATCTCGCCTTTCAACATTTCCAAAACTTTGAAAAGCTTTTTGTTCAAATCATTTTCTTCGAGAATTTCCTGTTTGTTTTTAATTGAATTGCCAATGTAAGTAGCAATTAAATATGCAACTTCGTGAGGTGATTTTACTTTAGTCAGTAAATTTAAAACTTCCGGTGTGATGCGTTTATTATGTTCGCTATATTTGGTGAAGCTTTCAATGCAGGCTTTGATTAGACCTAAAAGCTCTTTATTGTCGGTAGCAAATTTTTGATCGATTAAAAGTTCTGTTTCGCAAGTGAAAAATTTTTCAGCGGGAATAATTTTTTTTAATTTAGCGCGCGCGATGCCTTGAAGAATAACTTTTAATGTGCCGTCAGGAGTTCTGATTGATTCAATAACATTGCATAAAGTACCAATTGAGTGAATATTTTTTTGATCAAATTCATCAAGGTCAGGATTGGTTTGAGTCACTGCAAAAATCGAAACTCCCAAGCGGTGAGCTTCTTCCACCGAATTTAAAGATTTTTCTCGACCAACTAAAATTGTGGTAGTCATTTGCGGAAAAATCACAATATCACGCAAAGGCAGAGCATGAAAAACTTGCGGTTGAATTTGTTGTTTGGTCATGGTTGAAATGAATCTGAATTAAAAGGCGAGAATCCGCAAAAATCTAGTAATCAATTTCCAAAATACAATGGCAATAGCTTTAGTTTTTACAATAATCATCGGTACTTGCGCCAGTATATTTTTTTATTTTCTGGCTAAGTTTAAAAGTCAGGCAGAAAGAGTGCAAAATGAAGTTGATTTTTTGCGTGGAGAAAAAGAAAAATCGGAAGAAAAAATTAATTTTTTACAGCAAAAAAATGTTCATTTAGAAACCCAAAATCAATTGCTAAAATCAGAGCAGCAGCAAGTTGAAAGGCAAAGAGAAGAATGGAATAAAGATAAGGAAACCATTCTTTTACAATTGTCAGAAAATTTGATTAAAAAAAATAATGAGCAGCAAAATCAGATTAGTGCAAATCAGCAGGAAAATATTAAAAAAATTACCGAAACATTGTTTAAAAATTTTGAAAATGTGACGGCAAAAGTTGTTTCTTTGGGCGATGATGTCAAAAAATCTGCTGATATAATTAATTTAACTAAACAGGCTTTACTCAGTCCTGGTGCGGCGGGAAGAACTGCTGAAATTACGCTGGAAAATATTTTGAAAAGTTCTGGTTTAAAAGAAAAAACTGATTTCAATTCTTATGGCGATTATATTTTACAGTCGCATTTTTCAGGTGTGAATAATGATTCAGAGCAAGAATCGAAAAGGCCGGATGCGATTTTATTTTTTCCGGGAGATCAAATTGCAATTATTGATAGTAAATCTTCACCGCATTTTTATGACCTTGAAGTTGCCCGCCAAAGCGGTGATTTTGAGCAAGAAAAAATTATTTTATCCAAGATTAAAGATGCATTTCGTAAACATCTGGAAAGCTTGAAAAAGAAGGATTATTCGAAGTTTTTATTTGAAGAATTAAGAAGTAAAAATGCGTCGGATTATAAAATTTTAGTCGTGATGTTTTTGCAGACAGAAAAGATGCTTGATATTGTTAGAAGTCTTGATTCTGATTTCGAACAAAAAGCGCTCGAAGCTGGAGTAATATTGGCTTCTCCAATTGGAATGATTAATTTTTTATCGCAAGCCAGAATTGTGATTGATCGAATTAAGCAGGAAAAAAATATCGAAGATTTAAAGATCGAAGTGCGTCGTTTATTGGATAATGTGACGATGATTTTTAGAGATTCCAGAGAGCTTGGAAAGTCGCTAAATAAAGCGCTTGGGCTGCATAGCAAAATGGTAAAAGGATTGAATCGTGGAGTTTATTCAGCGATGAAAAATATTGCGGAATTAGGAATTGAAGGGAAAAAATCTGGGGAAGTGAAATTGCTGGAAGAATATGATGTAAATGATGATGAGGAGAATTAAAATGATTCAAACTTATGCCAGATCCTGAAACAAGTTCAGGATATTTAGTTAAGTTTTAAGTCGGAATTTTTATGCAAATCCACGTTTAAAACCAACCCAAATCCAATCATCATTGATGCCATAATTGTGCCACCGTAAGAAACGAAAGGCAGTGGCGCACCTACAACTGGAATCAATCCCATTCCCATTCCCATATTTATAAACATGTGAATAAAGAAAATGTTAATCACGCCCATCACCAATAATCTGCCATATTGATGTTTGGTTTTCATAGCAATTGAAATGCCTATTCCAATGATTGCGCAATAAACTGCAATCGTGAAAAAACTGCCCAAAAATCCTAATTCTTCCGACAACATTGTGAAAATAAAGTCAGTTTGTTTTTCCGGTAAGAAATTTAATTGCCCTTGCGTTCCATTCAAATAACCTTTGCCAAATAAGCCTCCGGAGCCAATCGCGATTTTGGATTGAATGATATTATAACCACTTCCCAACGGATCATTATTTGGATTTAAGAAAGTTAAAACACGCTGTTTTTGATAATCATAAAGTAAAAAATGCCAAGCGAAAGGAACGGCAGCAAGACCTAACGCTCCTACAGAAATGAACTTCCAGATTTTAACGCCGGCAAGAAATAAAATTGAAACACCAACCATGACTAAAATTGCTGCGGTTCCGAGATCGGGTTGGTAAAAAATGAAAAAGGCTGGAATTGCAATCATCGTAAGGGGCGCGATAATAAATTTTATGCGACCTATTTCTTCAGCTTCAATGCTATAAAAATAACGTGCTAAAGCGAATACGGTGCAAACTTTCATAATTTCTGAAGGCTGAATTGTCAGTGATCCGACTCTGAACCATCTTGTTGCGCCCATCGCATTGTGACCCATTATATCAACAATAATCACTAACGTTAAAGCGATGGCATAAAAAACATAAGAGGCGCGAAACCAGATTTTTATGTCGGTAACCGCGATGAAAATCATCAATGGAAAAAATACACAGAAGAAGCCGAGCTGCCTTATTAGCCAAGGCTTAAAGCTGCCACCACCTGCGGAATAAAGCATTAAAAAACCAACAAAGGCCAGTATAATAATTAGCGAAATTAACAGCCAATTTAACTGTTCCAATTTTTGCGATAGAGGAATTTTTTCACGTTCGATGAAAGGCATTTCTTTAATAGAATTTTTTACTTATCTTAGACAAGAAGAAATAAAGAAGGGGCGGCGAATTAAGACGGCTTGAATTATTAATCAAGCTTCTTTACCTTCCGCCTGAAATTTTTTTACTAAAATTATAAAATTAGTTTCCAGCCTTTAATTTCAAGCATGTCAGACCAAGATAAAAAAACTAAATTAAAGATAAAAAGTTGGTATTCAAACCGCTACCAGATTGTTGTGGTTCAGCGTAATATACTTTTGCTTTTTACTTTAATTTCAATGTTCTCAGTTGCGGTGGCAGTGATATTTGTAAAAAATATCATGTCTTCAAAGTCGCTTGAGCCTTATGTTATTGAAGTTGAACAGAAAAGTGGAATTGCCACAATTGTTAATCAAATGACGGCGCAAAATTTCACTGGCGACCAGATGATCCGCCAATATTTTATTAATGAATTTATTCATGCTGCTAGTGCTTATGATCCAAAAACTTACAAAATGGATGTCGACAAAGTGAGATTATTTTCGGTTCCAGGTGTTTATGCTGATTTCAGGAATCGTATCAATGCCAGAGAATTGGGGACCGATTCCAGAATTGAAATTCGCGTTAAATCAATTCAATTCATTGATAATAATACCGCTCAAATTCGTACTGTAAGACAAATAAGTCTTGCAGGAGTAAATTCGCAAGATGTGGATGAAGTGATAACAATGAATTTTAATTTTTCCCCTAATATGACATTGAATTTGGAAGAAAGATTGATAAATCCGCTAGGCTTCCAAGTTACTAGATACGCAATTGTAAAAGAAGTATTTAATTATTAAAAAGAGAAGAAATAAATGAAATCAAATGAAATCTTGAAAATTACATCATGCTTTCGAGTTGGTTTCTTTGCATGCATTTTTTTTGCTTTTTCTCTTTCATCTTTTGCTCAAACTCCAATCACTACAGATTCACGCATTCGCACTTTGGTTTATAATCCAAACGAAGTTTACGAGTTAAAATTCTATTATAATTACCAGTCATTTATTGAATTTGCGGAAGATGAAGAAATAGAAATGATTTCAATTGGAGAAGCTTTTGCATGGCGCTTGACTCCAGCCGGAAAAAGATTATTCGTTCGCCCGCTTGAAATTGCAGCTCATACCAACATGACAATCATCACCAATAAACGTACTTATCATTTCGATATTAGGTCCGATGAATTTAATGGTAAGGCTGATGAAGATTTGGTTTACACTGTAAGATTCTTCTATCCTCAGGTTGGTCAACCTTTGCCGATTCCACCGCAATTAGTGGTGCCAAATGTGGCGATGAAAGCTCCACAAATGACTCAACAGCCGGTTATACCAAAAGAAGGAATAGTTAAAACTCCAATTCCGGGTGCTAATGTTACAGAGCCAATTTCAGGAATTATTCAGCGTAATCCAGAAAATAATGAATTAAATTTTGATTACAGCGTTGCAGGTAAATCTGACAATATCGTACCTCTTAAAGTTTACGATAATAGCTCTGAAACCCATTTTCAATTTGCTAATGACAATCTGGTAATTCCATCAATTAGCATGGTTGATGTGAATGGTGGCGAACAGCCTGTAACTTATACAATTCGCGATAATTATGTTGTAATTCCCGCCATCAATCGCCAATTCACTTTACGCTTGGCCGATAGCTTACTTTGTATTTATAATAATAAATTGCTGACAATTAGTAGATAATTGAATTACATCGATAAAATCAATTTATCGCGATAGAATTCATATTTTTTAAAGCGTCTTAAAAAACTCATCCCCAAAAGCGAAGTTCCCATTTCAGCGCTATTAACGGAAGCTGGAACATCGTAAAAAACCATATTTCCAACTTTTATAGTTTTTAAAACAACCGACGCTCCCCAAGAAATGCCATTGGCAGTTTGGTAAGATTTATTGAAGTTTAGTTTTTCGAGCTTGATGCCGATTCTGCGCGCTTCAAAAGTGCTTATCACAATATCACTCGCGCCGGTATCAATCATAAAGCGCATGGGAGACTCATTAATCTCCACATCCATATAAAAATGTCCGTCTTGCGCGAGATTTATTATCATCTCTCCAGAGGCATTAATTTGAATGCTCGAAGGTTTAATCTCGCCTATAACGCGATTTTTAAAATCGGAAAATTCAAACCGGTAAGCATAAAGCGAAATTGCAAAAATCCCGAGGACAGACCAAATTGCTAAATATTTAAAAACTTTTCCAAAAGGCATGCGGCGTGAAATTAACCCACTAGCCATTGTTGCTAGAATTAAAGTTAGATAAATAAAGTTTTGCCAATCACTTTCGTTTAAGCCGCTCAAATTCATTAATTACAAATCCTTCAAAATTTTTAAAAATTGTAAATTTTCTTCCTCAGTTCCAATCGTCATGCGCAAACAATTTTCTAGGCCATAAGCCATCATTTCGCGTATAATTATGCCATTTTCTAAAAGTTTTTGATTGGCTTTTTTAGCATTTTCAAAACTTCCAAAGTCAAGTAAAATGAAGTTGGCAATTGATGGATAGGCTTTGATATTTTTAATTTCAGCAAATTCTTTAAATAAAATTTCGAGCCATTTTTTATTATGATTTTTCGAAGCTTTGAAAAATTCTTCATCTTGTAAAGCTGCGGCTGCAGAAAATTGTGCTGGTCCACCAACATTAAATGGTCCACGAACCTTGTTTAAAATATCGGCAACGTAACTTGAAGAATATGACCATCCGATGCGTAAACTAGCTAATCCATAGATCTTTGAAAATGTTCTAGTTAATACGACATTTTGGTTTTTATTAACTAATTCTATAGCATTTGGATAATCAGAAACTTCTGCAAATTCTTCGTAAGCATGATCCAAAACAATCAAAACATTTTCTGGTGTACCCTTAATTAATTTTTCAATTTCATCCTTATTCAAATAAGAGCCGGTTGGATTATTTGGATTGGCAATAAAAATAATTTTAGTTTTAGGAGTAATGGCCTTTAAAACAGCATCAATATCAGTTTTTAAATTTTTTTCTTTAACTGAAATTGCTTTTGCTCCAACGCGTTTGGCAGAAATTGGATACATTAAAAATCCATGTTCACTATAGATTATTTCATCATCAATTCCGGCAAAAGCGGAAGTTAAAAAAGCTAAAATTTCATCAGAACCAGCGCCGCAAACAATTCTTTCAGCATCAATTCCATTGCTTTCGGCAATCGCTTGACGCAGATTTGAACAAGATCCGTCGGCATAACGGACAACTTCTGTCATATGTTTTTTATAAGCCTCAATTGCTTTTGGGCTTGAACCTAAAGCATTTTCATTGGAAGAAAGTTTGATAATTTTTTGAGTATTATTGCCAATTTTAGCTTTACCTGGCTTGTAAGTCTCAATTTCCAAAAGATAAGGATGCGCAGTTAATTTCATGTTATTATTTTTTAAATTTTTTAAATAAGAATTTCTTCTTAGAGCCTGTCGTAAATCAAGAAGCATAAAAAGTTTCACATGAAACTATTTTTCTAATTTCTCTATTAAATTTTGAACTTTATCAAATTCACTAAATTTTATAGAAATTTTTCCATTATTTTTAAAAGAGTTATAAGAAATTTTTGTTTCCATTTTTAGTAACTCAGAAAATTTATTTTCCAAATCAGTTAAATGTTCGCTATTTACAAATCTAATTTTCGATTCTGTTCTAACTAAAACCGGAACATTTTTAATTTTCTCAATTTTTTCATCACGTACTAAATCTTCTACATGACGTACAGTCAAGGCTTCGTATACAACTTTTTTTGCCAGCTTTTCTGGGTTATTAGAATTAATAATCGCGCGCGCATGACCCATTGAAATCAATTTTTTATCCAATAAATCACGCACAGCTTGAGGCAAACTTAATAAACGTAAAAGATTGGCGATATGACTACGACTTTTGCCAACTCTTTTAGCAATCTGCTCTTGTCCATAAGCAAATTCTTCAATCAATTGTTGATAGCCAGTGGCTTCTTCAATTAAAGATAAATCCGATCTTTGAATATTTTCAATAATCGCCATTTCCAAAGCTTCATGATTATTAATTTTTTTAACAATCGCAGCAACTGAAGTAGCACCCGCTAAAATTGAGGCACGATATCGACGTTCACCGGCAATGATTTCATAATGATCTTCATCACCAATTTTGCGTAAAATAATTGGTTGAATCAGACCATTTTCTTTAATTGAATTAGCTAATTCTTCCAGTTCAGCTATATCAAAATTCTTTCTCGGCTGATAAATGCCGGGAGTAATTTTTCCAATTTCAATTAATTCAACTGATTTTGAATTTTTGCTCGGAGAAATAAAAGTTTCATTTTTAGTTTTACTTTCCCCGAGTAATGCTGACAAGCCGCGGCCTAATTTTCTTTCTTGCTGAATTGATTCTTGCATATTACTCCTGATTAGTGTTTTTCTTTGTTTAAAATTTCTTTTGCTAACTTGATATAAGCTGAAGATCCTGGACATTTTGGATCATAAATAATTCCAGGAAGTCCATGCGAAGGCGCTTCGGATAATCTAACATTTCTTGGAATGCTATGTTTAAAAACCTTGTCTTTTAAAAAGCTGCGCACATCGATTTCAACTTGTTCGGTAAGTTTATTTCTGCGGTCATGCATGGTTAAGATAATGCCGCCAATTATTAATTCGTGATTTAAATTTTCTTTTACCAAATCAAGGCTGGTTAATAAATGACTCAAACCTTCAAGTGAAAAAAATTCACATTGCATTGGAATCAAAATTGAGTCAGAAGCTGTCAAGGCGTTGATTGTAAGCATTCCAAGCGATGGAGGGCAATCGATCAGAATATAATCAAAATCATGAATAACTTCTTTTAATGCGCGACGTAATAAAAATTCCCTTTTTTCTAAATTGATCAATTCAATTTCACAGGCCGATAAATCAACAGTTGAAGTTATTATTTTAAGATTGGGTATTCTGGTTGGAATTATCGCTTCTTTAATTGAGCATTCGCCAATCAAGATTTCATAAACTGTTTTTTGTCTTTGCGCTTGAATTATCCCAAATCCGGTGCTGGCATTTCCTTGGGGATCAGAATCAATCAGTAAAACTCTTTTTTTAATTGCAGCGAAAGCAGTGGCAAGGTTTACAGCTGTAGTTGTTTTGCCGACTCCGCCTTTTTGATTTACGATAGAAAAAACCTTCGCGCGTTTGTGATGATGTGACATGATTTTGGAATTTCTTTAAGAAAAAATTAGATGTTAATGCAAAGTAAAAACGATTTTATTTCTGTCAAATTGTTTCATGTGAAACAGCGATAATTTATAATTTTGATTTAAGATTCGTTAGACACTGTCAGCGTTTATTGCGGAAAAAACTTTGCATCAATTTCTTTGATTCTTCTTCAGAAATTCCGGAATAAATTTCTGGTTTATGGTGGCAAGATGCGGAAGAAAAAATTCGAACTCCATTTTCAACAGCGCCAAATTTTATATCGGAAGCAGCGTAATAAACTCGTTTAATTCTGGCTAAAGCAATTGCAGAAGCGCACATGGCACAAGGTTCCAAAGTTACATATAAATCACAACCATCAAGTCGCGCAGAATCTTTTATTTTAGCGGCTTTACGCATTACTAAAATTTCAGCATGAGCGGTAGGATCTTTCAAAATTAAATTTTGATTGTGACTTGTTGTGATAATTTTTCCATTTTCAACAATTACGGCGCCAACCGGAACTTCATCTTTTTCAAAAGCAATTCTCGCCTGTTTTAAGGCTTCTTCCATGAAATTATTTTTCATAATTTTTTTGCTTTTTTAAAAATCGTGAAAAAATTCTCAGTGGTTTGATTTATAACTTCTTCAATGCTTAAACCTTTTAATTCGGCAATAAATTCTACAACATGTCTTGTAAAGCTAGGCTGGTTGCTTTTGCCGCGATGCGGTATTGGCGCTAGATAAGGCGAATCTGTCTCAACTAACAAAGAATTTAGTGGTAAGGATTTTACAATTTCTTGCAATTGCGTCGCATTCTTAAAAGTAACTATTCCTGAAATTGAAATATAAATTCCTAATTCCAGCGCTTTTTGAGCTAATTCCTTGGTGCTGGAAAAACAATGTAAAACTGCTGAAAATCTCCCTTTTTTTTGCTCATTTTCCAAAATTTCTATCATATCCAAATCGGCGTCACGACTATGAATTATTAATGGCAATTGGGTTTTTCTAGCAGCGTCAATATGCGCTAAAAAACTGATTTTTTGTAAATCAATCGTCGACTTATCGTGAAAATAATCTAAACCAGTTTCACCAATTCCAATAATTTTTGGATTCTCGTCGCAGATTTTTATAATTTCTTCTGCTGAATATTTTGGCTGCTCTAAAACATTGCAAGGATGAACGCCAGCCGAAGCGTAAATAAAATCATACAGTTTGGTATAACTTAAAATTTTCTCAATTTCAGTAATTCTAGTGCAAATTGTTTGCAAAATTTTCACATTATTTTGCACAGAATTTTCGATTATTTCTTCAATTTTTGCGCCCTGTTTTTCAATCAAATCGAGGTGGCAATGAGTATCGACGATATAATTATTCATTTGAAGTTTTTCTAATTTTACTTGAAGAAATATCTAAATTTTTGGTGTAAAAAATTTTATATTTTGTTGAGGAAATAAATTTCCAAGATTGAGTTTTTTTAATTTTAGTTAAAAATTTTTCTCGCGCAAAAATTATTAAAGGAATTTGCAAAATTAGTTTTTTAAAATTTTTCCATTGATGAAATTTTTCTAAATTGTCGGCACCCATTAACCAGAAAAATTCTATATTTTTATAACGGGCTTGCAGCCTTGAAATTAAACGTTGTGTATAAATTTCATCAAATTGTTTTATGTGAATTTTTGACTCTGATTTTGCTAAAATTTCGCATTTCAAAACACGATTTTTATAACTTTCATAAATCGATTTTTCTTTGAACGGATTTTGCGCAGTTGGAATCCACCAAACCTGATTTAATCCAAGTTTTTTTATCGCAAGCTGGCTAATATAAATGTGACCTAAATGCGGAGGATTAAAGCTTCCGCCCAGCAATCCAATTTTCATTATCCTAAGAAAATTGCCGTTAAAATCAAAAATCCAATCCAGATATTTTGTTTAAAAACCGTGAGACAATTTTTGGGATTTGTAAAATCACAATTTCTGATTTTTTGGTTCAAAAATATAGCAGCAACTAAAATTAAAATATAAAATTCGCTGCGAAAATCACTTTGCCAACCCAATCCTATCAAGGTTAAAAGCATTAGTAAGTTTAATGAAAGTAGGATTTTTTTTGGGTTATTTTTAAATTTTATTGCGGTTGATTTTACGCCAATTTTTAAATCATTTTCAATATCTTGATAAGCGTAAATTGTGTCGTAAATCACTGTCCAAATAATGCTGGCAAAATAAAGCGTTAAAGTATCAAGGCCGATTTCTTCAGTAATGGCAAAGCTGCTCATTAAAATTCCGAAATTAAAAGTAAGTCCCAAAAATATTTGTGGATAATAAGTGATTCGTTTCATCAAAGGATAAGTTGTAAGCAAAGTCAAAGCTACAAAGCCACTCCAGATTGTTTTGGTATTAAATTGCACTAAAATCAAAAGTCCTAAAAATAACAATGCGCTAAGTAAAATCATGGCTTCAAGACGAGAAACTTTTCCTGAAGCAAGTGGGCGGTTTTTAGTACGATCCACATCTTTATCAAATTTTTGATCGAGTAAATCATTCAAAATGCATCCTGCGGAGCGCATTACGATTGAGCCGATAAAAAATAAAGCAATTACGCGCAGAGTTTCAAAAAAATCGGGATTGGGTAAATTTTTCAAGGCTAGAAAAATTCCAAAAAGGCAGGGCAAAAAAAGTAGCCAGATTCCAGTTGGTTGATGTAAGCGTATAAGTTTTGCGTAATTAGTTAGGGCCATAATATTTTTAGTAAAATTAAATTTGATTTTTTGATCTTCATTCATAGCATCCGCGCGCCTTTCAAATAGGTAAGTTAAATCTCTCAAATATCAAATCAATCATGCATAAATTACTGATTGCCAATCGTGGCGAAATTGCTTGTCGCATTATCAAAACTTGCCGCAAAATGGGCATTAAAACTGTCGCGGTTTATTCTGATGCAGATAATAATTCTCTATTCGTGCAAATGGCTGATGAGGCTGTAAATATTGGTCACTCGCCATCTTCACAAAGCTATTTAAATATTGATAAAATTCTCGCAGCTGTGAAAAAAACCGGCGCAACTATGGTTCATCCTGGTTACGGATTTTTATCAGAAAATCGTAATTTTGCCAATGCTTTGGAAAAAGCGGGAGTAATTTTTGTTGGTCCTTCAGTTTATTCAATCGAGATGATGGGCGATAAAATTCAATCTAAAAAATTGGCAATTGAAGCCGGTGTTAGCACGGTTCCGGGTCATATGGGTGTTGTCAAAGATGATATTGAAGCAACAGAAATTGCCCAAAAAATTGGTTATCCAGTGATGGTTAAGGCCTCTGCTGGCGGTGGTGGAAAAGGAATGAGAATTGTTTGGAAAAAAGAAGAAATGTCGGATGCTTTTTTCTCAGCTTCAAATGAAGCGCGTAACAGCTTTTCGGATGATCGTATTTTTATTGAAAAGTTTATTGAAAATCCGCGCCATATCGAAATTCAAGTTATTGCCGATAAACACGGAAACACTGTTTGTTTGGGGGAGAGAGAATGTTCAATTCAGCGCAACAACCAAAAAGTAATTGAAGAAGCGCCAAGTTCGTTCTTAGACGAAATAAGTCGTCTTAAAATGTATGAGCAATCGAAAGCTTTGGCTAAAAAAGTTCAGTATTTTTCTGCCGGAACTATTGAATATATCATGGATAAAAATCGCAATTTTTACTTCCTTGAGATGAACACTCGTCTGCAAGTAGAGCATCCCGTAACCGAACTTGTTACTGGTTTTGATATTGTAGAATTAATGATCAAAATCGCACTGGGTGAATCACTTTATTTCAAGCAAGAAGATGTGAAATTAAATGGCTGGGCAATGGAATCGCGTATCTACGCCGAAGATCCATCGCGTGGATTTTTACCTTCATCGGGCCGAATAAACCTTTATATCGAGCCAGAAAAAAACGCCAATGTGCGCGTTGATTCTGGCGTTTACGAGGGCGGCGAAGTAAGTATGTTTTATGATGCGATGATTGCTAAACTTTGTTCTTACGGTAAAGATCGTCACGAAGCAATTGAGCATATGCGTCACGCTTTGGGAAGTTTCGCAATTGGCGGTGTTTCCCACAATATCAGCTTCCTTGAAACTATCATGAAAAATGAGCGTTTTGTAAGTGGCGATATTTCAACCAGCTTCATTAAAGAAGAATTTCCGGCTGGCTTTTCAGGAAGTGAGCTAGATTCGCGCGCTGAAGAAGTTTTAATCGCCAGCGCCATGCATATTTTCTTAAAAAATTATGAAAGAAACGGCCACATGACCGGTCAATTGCGCAACCGCGAAAAACAAATTTCTGAACGCTGGGTAGTGATGATTGATGAAAAATCTTATTTAGTGAATTTGCTTGAAAGATCTCAAGATCGCTTAAAGCTTGAATGCGATCATAAAGAAATCGAGTTGGTAAGTTCTTGGAATAATGGCGAAAAGCTTTTTCGCGCCGTGGTTAATGATAGAAGTGTCGGCGTTAAAATTCGCGAGAATAACAATACCGGCAGCTATTTAATGCAATATTCAGGATTTGATGCTTTTGTGAATGTTTATTCGCCGCGTATCGCTGAGCTTTCTAAGTTCATGCCAAAAATTCAAAAAAATGCAAAACCAGTTAATTTAACTTCGCCAATCACTGGAAAAATCGTGCGCTTTAAAGTGAAAGAAGGTGATGAAGTAAAAGCTGGGCAAGAATTGGTGTTAATCGAAGCCATGAAAATGGAAAATTCAATTCGCACTGATCACGATGTAAAAATCGGCAAGATCAAATTTAGTGAAGGCGAAGCTGTGGGAATTGGGCAAGTTGTGATGGAATTTATTATTTAAAAATCTCAATAGTTACTCTTGAAATTCTTCAGGGGTGACTATACCAAATTAACTATCTCTTGATAGCCATAACTTTGTCTTTTTGGTAAAAATTAAAACTTAAAAAACCAGCGGTATATTGATACAGCAAGTTTTTTTAAGTTTTAATTTTCCCTCAAAAATACTTTGCTACTGCGATCAATAGATTTTTAGTTTGGTATATTATTCCGCTGCAATTTTGACAATCTTAGAAGTCGCAAAAACCGTAATACATCCGATAAAAATACAAAAACCGCCCAGAATTTTAAAATGAATTTTAAAATCTTCCTGCCGTCCTTCAGTCAATCCGCTGTAAGCCAAAAGAATTACTGGAATAATTAATGGCAAAGCAATCACCGCAATCATTGGCGCTGAATTTCCTAGAGTTGAAAGACTTCCGCAAAAAGTAGAAATAAAATTAATCGCCAGACTCGCTAAAAAAACTAACCAAAAAAGTTTTACCGTTAAATCATGGTTGATGCCAATAACAGCGCCAAGCGGAAAGATTGAAATTAAAATTGGCAAACAATAAATCAGCCAATTTCCCAGCATTTTTGCTAAAATAAAGATCTCAAAATTCTCAACCGAAGTTAAAATTTGTTCAATTGTTCCGTCATCAAAATCTTTTTTTAAAAATTCAGCAGCAGAAAAAATTAAACAAGAAAGAAGAGAAAACCAAATTATTGTTATGGAATAAAAAGTTGTAGAGCCTTGATTATCTTGATTCTGCGAGATTATTGTAAAAATTACAACGGAGATTAGGAAAAATAGAAAATTAGATAAAATTTTTCCGATATGACAAAATGATATCTGAAGTTCGTGTATGAAAATTATGAAGAAGGTCGCCATATTTTAGAAAAATTTGATTTACGCGACAGACTCATCTTCCGTAAATATCACTAAAACGGATAATATCATCTTCACCTAAGTAGCCGCCAGTTTGCACTTCGATCAACTCTAAAGGAATTTGTCCTTTATTTTCCAGCCGATGTTTTTTTCCAACCGGAATATAAGTTGACTCATCTTCTGTCATAACAAATTCTTTGCTGCCGCAAGTCACGTGTGCCGTGCCTTTAACCACTACCCAATGTTCGGCGCGGTGATTATGCATCTGCAGAGAAAGCGAAGATTTTGGTTTCACCGTAATTCTTTTAACTTTGAAGCGATCAGCAATATCAATAGTTTCAAAACTTCCCCACGGACGCAAAACTTTAGTGTGAGAATGGCATTCGTCGCGTTTTTGTTTTTTCAACATTTCAAATAATTCTTTCACATCTTGAGCATTGTTTTTATTGGCAACCAAAACCGTGTCTTTTAATGAAATAATAATCAGGTTTTCAACGCCGATTGTAGCAACTAAACCGCTACGAGAATTGATATAACAATTTCTAGTTTTAACCGCTGAAACATCGCCAATCAGGCTATTTTTATTTTCATCTTGTTTGGTGATTTCAGCAATTGCTTGCCATGATCCAACATCAGACCAACCCACGTCAATTGGCGTTACAGCCACTTTTTCTGCTTTTTCCATTATGGCGTAATCAACGGAAATATTCAGACATTTCTCAAAATCTTCTGCAAAAAGACGAATAAAATCCAAATCACGAACTGCTTTATTGTAAGCATTACAGCAGCGCAAAAACATGTCATTTTGTAATTTTTGCAAAGTTTCAAGATAAGTCGAAGCTTTGAACATAAATATGCCGCTATTCCATAAATATTCGCCACTTTTTAAAAATTCTTCTGCAGTTTTTTTATTTGGTTTTTCTATGAATTTTTCAACGATAAAAATTTCTTTAAACTTAGATAATTCTTCATCTTTTTTGATATAGCCATAACCGGTTTCAGCCTTGTCGGGAGCAATACCAAAAGTTACTAAATATTCGTCATTTGCTGCTTTGGCAGCTTTTTTTACCTGTGCTAGAAATTTTTCTTCATCTTGAATTATATGATCCGACGGCATTACCAAAATTAAATCATCTTTTTTGACGTGACTTGCAATAACATCGAGAGCAGCGATGGCAATTGCTGGAGCGGTGTTGCGCCCAACTGGTTCTAAAATTATAGATTTTGGAGTGATGTTAATTTTTTGCAATTCTTCTGCAGCAGTGAAGCGGTGTTCATTGTTACAAACAATAATTGGCTCGTGAAAGTCTTCTGAGTTTTTAACTCTCAAAGCAGCTTTTTGAAACAAAGAATGTTCGCCAAAAAAATCTAAGAACTGTTTTGGGTTAAGGCTGCGCGATATCGGCCATAATCTTGTTCCCGAGCCACCGGAAAGTATAACTGGTGTAATTTTCATGAAATTCCCTTAAAGAGATCAATAGCGGCAAAGCCTGAAATACCAAGCTTTCTAACCGATTTTATATTCTGTGAATTAATGCCTCCAAGTGCAAAAATCTTGCGCGAAAAATAATCGCAGTTTTTGGTTTTGAAAGCAATTTTTGCTAAATTTCTAAAACCAATTTCTTTTTTCTTACCACGAGAAAAATCATGGCTGGTAGTTGGAAAAATTGGTGAAATCAAAATCATGTCGGGTTTTAATTTTTGTGATCTTAAAATTGACCTAAGAGAATGACAGGAAAAGCTGAAAATAAAATTTTTCGGAAAAGATTTTTTGATTAAAAATTGTAGCGGCAATTTATCAAAATCCGAGAAATGAACGCCATCAGCTTGAAGTTTTTTTGCCAGTAAAATATCTTTTCCAATCAATATTTTCAGAGTTCTCGGCTTGGCTAATTTAATAATTTCTCGAGCAAATTCTTCGCGTGATTTTTTATCCAAATCATATTCGCGAATGATGATTGTGGAATTTTTTGGTAGGCTTTTAATGATTTTTTTAAAGTCAGAAATTTTTTTGCGATCGGTTAAAAAAACCGGCGGACAAGGAAATTTATTTATCTCAAACCAAATTTTTTGATTCATGTTAAACCAGATAGAACGTAATTTATTTTTGATTAAGGATAAAATTAAAAGCGCTTGTAAAATCTACAGTCGAGATGCTGCAAGAGTCAACTTAATTGCGGTTTCAAAAACAATTTCGGAAGAAAAAATTCGCGAGACGATTAAAGCTGGCTGCAATATTTTTGGTGAAAATTATATCAAAGAAGCAGAAGAAAAATGGCCACAAATCAAAAAAGATTTTCCAGAAATTAAATTACATTTTATTGGAAATTTGCAAAGCAACAAAGCGGCTCAAGCGGTTGATTTATTTGACTCTATTCAAACTTTAGATAGCGAAAAACTGGCTTTGGTTTTGAAAAAAGAAATTCTCAAAAAAAATAAAAACCCCGAAATTTTTATTCAGGTAAATATTGGCGAAGAAGAACAAAAAAACGGAATTGCTCCAGAAAAAGTAAAAGATTTCGTAAAATTTTCCCGCGATGAATGCGGCTTAAATATTGTTGGATTAATGTGCATTCCGCCAGCCGGAGAATCTGCCTCACCTTATTTCGCCTTACTCGCCAAACTTGCTCGCGAAAATAGCCTAGAAAAATTATCAATGGGAATGAGTTCAGATTTCGAAGAAGCAATCGCGCTCGGCGCAAATTATGTAAGAGTAGGAACCGCAATTTTCGGAGAGCGAAAAATCGCGCTATAGCTTTCAAGCGAAAGCGGATGGTGTGCCCTAGACGATTCGAACGTCTGACCTACAGCTTAGAAGGCTGTTGCTCTATCCAGCTGAGCTAAGGGCACCTGCTGTAAAATTGGAAGGGCATGCTTTTTAAGAAGGCGCTTGGAAAAATCAATCGATAACTTCTAAAGATTGATTTATTTACCAACATTTCCGAAAAAACCTCTATACTTTTGAAAGCCCTGACTTTAAAAAGTTGATCCCGTCCTAAGAAACTGTTTAGCATCTTTTTTAGCCACAGATTTCGTCCTATTTTTGCTTATTTTTTGACAAAATTTCTCCAAATATATTCCGATATTCGTCAAAATTTTGTCAAAAAAGCGCTAAAAATATGTCAAAATCTGTGGCTAAAAAAGATACTAAGCAGTTTTTGATGCGACCGACACATCCGCTGTCGTTCCTTTTTCTCATATAAAATATAAAATTTCTCTAAGCATGTCAAAGGCATCTGGCGTTTCTGCTATTTTTGATTTGGTCAAAAATAACAACATTAAATTTATCGATTTTCGTTTTTCTGATTATAATGGCAAATGGCTTCACATCAGCCACTGCGCTGATCAAGTTGATGAAGAAGCTTTATTAAAAGGCGTGGCATTTGATGGCTCTTCTGTTCCAGCTTGGAAAGAAGTTAATGATTCAGATATGATTTTGATGCCACAACTAGACACAGTTTTTGTTGATCCTTTCGCAACTCAACCAACTTTGGTAATTACTTGCGATGTTTTTGAACCAGCAACCGGAAAGGGTTATGATCGCGACCCAAGATTCACCGCTAAAAAAGCGGAAGAATATTTGAAACAAAGCGGAATTGGCGATGTTGCTTATTTCGGACCAGAACCAGAATTTTTTGTTTTTGATGACGTGCGTTTTGATGTTGGAACTCACGGCGTTTCCCACTCAATTGATTCTGAAGAAGCTCCGCACAATTCTAAAAAAATTATTGAAGGTGGGAATTTGGGCCGCAGATCGCCAATAAAAGGTGCTTATTTTGATCCGTCTCCCATTGATTCTGGTCAAGATTTGCGTGGCGAAATGGTTGAAACTATGCGTCAAGTTGACTTGATACCACTTTTGCACCATCACGAAGTTGCCAACGCTCAATTTGAAATCGGTTTCAAATATAGCACTTTAACTGGAACGGCAGATAACATTCAAAAATTCAAATATGTAATTCACAATGTTTGCCAAGCTTATGGCAAAACTGCAACTTTCATGCCAAAACCAATTTACGCTGATAACGGTTCGGGTATGCACGTTCACCAGTCAATCTGGAAAGATGGCGAAAATCTTTTCATGGGAAATTCTCATGCCAATCTTTCTGAATTAGCATTATATTACATCGGTGGCATCATCAAACATGCCAAAGCGATTAACGCTTTCTCAAACGCCACAACTAACAGCTACAAGCGTTTGGTTGCAGGCTATGAAGCTCCGGTAATGCTGGCTTATTCAGCAAAAAATCGTTCAGCGTCAATTCGCATTCCGCATGTTACTAACGAAAAAGCGCGCAGAATTGAAGCTCGCTTTCCAGATCCAGCTTCAAATCCTTACTTAACTTGCTCGGCGCTTTTAATGGCTGGTCTTGATGGAATTAAAAATAAAATTCACCCAGGTGAGCCAAAAAATCAGGATCTTTATCACTTGCCAGAAAAAGAATTGAAAAAAATTCCAACAGTTGCTCGCTCACTGCGCGATGCTTTGATGGCTTTGGATAAAGATAGAGGATTCTTGCTTGAAGGCGATGTATTTACTAACGATCAAATCGATGCTTATATTGAATTGAAGTTGAAAGAAGTTGAACGTTACGAACAAATTCCGCATCCAGTAGAATTTGAAATGTATTATAACAATTAAAAAGCTGCGCTTTTTAGCTCTAAATTAAGTCGGATTTTTTAGGTCGGCCTCAAAAATCCGACAAAATATTTTTTTTCACCACAAACCAAACCAACCATCACCATGGTAGCCAAAGTAAAAACCTTCTCCTTCATCGGAATCGATGTCGCTGTAATCGATGTTCAGGTAAAAATTTCACCCGGAATGTCCAGCTTCACTATTGTTGGTCTTCCCGACAAAGCAGTTGGCGAATCAAAAGAGCGCGTTCGCGCCGCAATTTCTTCTACTGGACTTTCTTGGCCTTATAAAAAAATCACCGTCAACTTAGCCCCAGCCGATTTACAAAAAGAAGGCAGTCATTTTGATCTCGCGATCGCGCTTGGAATTATGATTGAAATTGGAGTTTTATCTCAGGAAAACATTGATGATTTTTTTGTTCTTGGCGAACTATCGCTTGATGGCACAATCAATTCAGTTAGTGGAGTAATTTCTGCTGCAATCGGTGCCAATCAAAGAAATTCTGGAATTATTTGTCCCAAAGAAAATGGTCGCGAAGCCGCTTGGGCAGGTCATTTGCCAATTATTGCTGCGCCAGATTTAATGACTTTAATTAATCATTTAAAAGGTGAGCAAATTTTAGCTCGTCCTGAAACAAGCAGAATTGTCGAAGAGAAAAATTATCCCGATTTACTTGATGTTAAATGGCAAGACATTCCAAAACGCGCTTTAGAAATTGCTGCCGCTGGCGGACATAATCTTTTAATGATTGGACCACCGGGAACTGGAAAATCAATGTTAGCTTCACGTTTGCCGGGAATTTTACCAGCTTGTGAATTGGAAGAAATTTTGGAAATAAATATGATTCACAGCGTGAGTGGAAAAATTATCGATGGAAAATTAATTACAGCGCGACCTTATCGCGAAGTTCATCATTCTTGCTCAATGCCGGCAATGGTTGGTGGCGGAACAAAAGCTAAACCGGGTGAAATTTCTTTGGCGCATAATGGGGTTTTATTTTTGGATGAATTGGCAGAATTTCCACGCCAAGTCTTAGATTCACTGCGCCAGCCTTTAGAAACTGGAAATGTCAGTATTTCGCGAGTTAATTCGCACATAACTTATCCAGCGAATTTTCAATTGATAACGGCGATGAATCCTTGTCGCTGTGGTTATCTGGGCGATGGAGCGCGCGAGTGCAAAAAAGCGCCGATTTGCGGAGAAGATTATAAAAATAAAATTTCTGGACCACTTTTAGATCGCATCGATATTTCGATAAATGTGGCGCAGGTTGATATTTTTAGGCTGGGAAACTTGAAAAAAGGTGAAAGTTCAAAAGCGGTTGCAGCCAGAGTTTTAAGGGCGCGCAACTTGCAGAAAAAAAGATATGAAAGTGAAATAGAAATGCAAAATTCACCAAAAATAAATTCACGAATTGATGGTAAAATTTTAGAAAAATTTTGCGAACTTGATGACGAATCGCAAAAAATTCTGCAAAATTCGGTGCAAAAAATGCAAAGTTCAATGCGTGGAATAACCAGAATTTTAAGGGTTGCGCGAACTATTGCAGATTTGGAAGAATCAGAAAAAATTAATAAAAATCATTTGCTGGAAGCAATCTCTTATCGTCGCAAAATTTAAAGATCAGATATTTCGCTAATTTCCTCAACAACCAAATCTCTAAACTTCGAAACATCGCTCAAATGTGGCGCGTGACCACAATTTTGAAAAATTTCTAAACGAAAATTTTTTATTTTTTCTTTAAAATATTCTGCTTGTGAAGCGTGAACAATCATATCTCCCGCGCCTTGAAAAAAAAGAGTTCGCGGCATGTTTGAGAAATCTACATCAAAACAGGAAAAACGACTTAATTCTTCAAGCCAAAATTTTAATTGGGCAAAATTTTTATCATTAATATCGAGAGTTTTGGCAATTTCTTTGGCGCTGCGATCATTCATTGCAGTTAAAATTGAAAATTGTTTCAGCGTTTGAGTGGGAGCTTTAACAAAATTTCTGTAAAATTGATCAAAGGAATTTTGTGACATTCCAGCGTGAACGCGGCTGTCTTTTAGTATTTGAAAAGGTGGTGCGATTAAAATTAATAGTTTGGGATTGAGGATTCTTTGTTCAATCAAGCGTATGGCTATTTGTCCGCCAAGGCTCCAGCCTACAAGAATTTCGGGATTTAATTTTTGTGCAGCAATTTCAGAAAAAAGTTTTTCAACATTATCGAAAGCAAAATAGTCAAAAGAAGACACAAAAAAAGGGTCAAAAAAAGATTCGCTGAAAATAGTTTCCAGCGAATCAAGTTTTTGACCCCAGCCCGTTAAACAAAGTATTGGGCGAGAATTTTTTTTAGACAATTTTATTCAGCTTTATTTCCGCCGACAAAATCAAAATTACCAAATTTGCTTTTGAATTTAGTAAGTCTTTCGTTGCTTGCGTTAACGAAGTTTTGAGCTTTATCGTGCCAAGCTGGATGATTTTTTGGATCAACGTCTAATTTTAGAGTATCGCCTTCTTTGCCCCAAGTGGTAAAAATTTGAAACTTGGTTCCATCAGTCATTACAATATTAACTATATGTTGTTTTGGATCAATTCCAGCAGCAGCTGTTTTTGGAAGTTTTGCTTGTGACATAATTTTGTTGATTTGTGTTTTCTTGTATAACTATCAAATAAGGGGCGCGCAAATTAAGAGGATAAGTTTTTTAGTCAATCTCTTAATTTAACAGTTGGCATAAAAATCTTGACATTGGGGAGTTGGTCTTAACAATGACTCGCAGTTTATATTAAATTTTAATGCGGTTAAATCCCGATCAACCTTTACACCTCTAAGCTCACCACACAGCTTACACATTTTAGTAACAACCAAAATTTTGATGAAAAACAGCTATTTTTTGAAGAAAAAAATATCAGCTACAGTTAAGTCTCTTGGTCTTTTTTTAGTAAAAGCACTTGTTAGTTTTTATAAATTTGCTTTTGCCAAAAGAACCATTCTTTTTGTTACCAACAATAAGATCAGAACCTTTACTTTAGGCCCAATTCCGCAAATCTGTGTTTTGCTATTCGTTGTTTGGGTGGGAAATATTTTTGCCCAAACCATGCGTTATGATGAAGTTATTGAAGCGAAAGCAGATGAAATCAATAAATTAAGATCAGCTAATAGCTACTTCGAAGATGAATTTGAAGAAGTGAATGAAAAGTTGAAGAAAATTAATGAATATCTGGCCTCAATCACTGGTAATGCTCAGGCAGTAAAAGGCGAAGAGTCGCAATTTAAACAGCCAAAAAATTTCAAAGAAGAAGATTTATCAAGGCGTGACAAGCATACTTTAAATCAAATTAAAGATGTTGAAAGCCAGCTTTCAAATATTCAATCAATCACTCAAGCCAGAATTAAGAGAATCGAAAATGCAATGGCGGTTACTGGTTTAAATATCAAAAAAATTCCACCAAAAGCTTTGCAAAAAAAATCTGGAGAAGTGAAGGAAATTTCTCTTAACGGCAAAAAAGGAATTATTGATAGACAAGGCGGACCTCTTGATTTGGACAGTCATTCCATGGATTCAATGATTGTTTCAAATGCTTCGGAAGAAAGTTTGGAAGAGCATTTAGAAAATATCAAATTTTCTTCCGAACTCGATTATTTAATGGTGCTGGAAAAAATCGCTAATGTTATGCCATTTGCCAAACCAATGAAAAATTATTATATTTCAAGCGGTTTTGGAACTAGAGCCGATCCAATTACCGGCAGAATGACTTCGCATCATGGTCTTGATTTTGTTGGTGTAACTAATGAAAAAATTATCAGCCCATCGAAAGGAAAAGTTATTTTAGCTGGTCAATTTAGTGGTTATGGAAATGCTATCGTAATCGATCACGGTTTTGGCGTTACAACCCGCTACGGACATTTATCGGCAGTTAAAGTTACAGAGGGTCAAATGGTAAAACAAGGCGACGTAATTGCTCTTCAAGGAAGTACGGGAAGAAGCACAGGCGCGCATTTGCATTATGAAGTGAGATATAGAAACATACCGCTTAATCCGAGAAGATTTTTAGAAGCTGGCGAATCTTTATTTAATGACGATAAGAGTGCAAAATATGCTAATAGCTGATCTGAAAGCCAAATTTTTCCCATCAATGACTAAACAAGATAATTCAAACGCAGATAACGCTAAAGTTATCTCAAAAAAACTTGAATCCATCAGCACCAATTTCAAATCAACTCCAACAATTATTTCGCGCGATCTGCGTATTGAAGGAGAAATTATTAGTCCGGGATTAATCGAAATTGAAGGTAATATTAAAGGTATAATTAAGGGTAATTCAGTAATACTGCGCGAAAATGGAGTGGTGGAAGGCGTTATAATTGCGGAAGTTTTAAGCGTCCGCGGCAAGTTTGATGGCACGATTCGCGCCAAAAACTTGAATATTGCAACTAAAGCTAAAATTACCGGAACAATTGAGTATGATTTATTATCCGTTGAAGACGGAGCTTGTATTGATGGGCAGTTTAAGCGTTTAGAAAAATAATTTTACCCGTATGTCCCATAGACATACGGGATGGGGATCCCCGCAAAGCGGGGCGCGACTCGTGTCGCGTTTCCGTATCCCGAAGGGATAAAGGACTAATTTTATTAGTTCTGTAATCGTTTCAGAATTTCCTCGCGTTCAATCAAATTCACCAAAAACTTCAATTCCGGACCATGCTCTTTTCCGCTTAGAGCCAAACGAATTGGCATGAATAAATCTTTGCCTTTTCGATCAGTTTTTTTCTTGATTTCATTAAGCCATAAATTCCAGCAATTTTCATCTGTAGTATTTTGAGGAAGTAAAGACGCGGCTTCGCGCAAAAATTCTTTATCCAATTCTTTATTTTCAAAACGAAATTCGTGATTACAAATTGCAATCCATTCTTTTAATTCATGAAGAAAACTGATATTTAATTTAAGCGAATTCCAGAATTTTTCAGAAATTTCTTCGCTAATTCCTATTTCTTTTAAACGCTTTGAAACAGCAACAAAATCAAGGCTTTGCAGCAATTTTTGATTTATAGTTGTAAGTTCAGAAATATCGTAATTTGTGGCAGATTTGGAAAATTTTGAGAAATCAAAATCGCGCACCAATTCATCAAAGTTCTTGTGGATTTTTAATTGGTCAGAAGTGCCGATTTGGGCAAGTAAATTCACAATTGCCATTGGTTCGTAACCATCATTGCGCAAAGACTTAACATCAAATCCACCTTCGCGTTTCGATATTTTTCCATCCGATGCTTTCACCAAAGCTAAATGTGAAAAGTCGGGAGATTTGGCGCCCAAAGCTTCAAAAATCTGAATCTGAATTGCAGTATTAGTAATGTGATCTTCGCCGCGAATAATATCGGTAATTTCATAATCAACATCATCAACAACGGAGCAAAAAGTATAAGTTGGAACGCCATTATCGCGCACTAAAACCGGATCAGAAAAATGGCGACCTTCGTAAGTAATTTTGCCTTTAATTTTATCGTCCCAAGACGTGATTTTATCTTCGAGCAAAAAGCGATAATGTGGTTTTAAACCTTGAGCACGCAGCGATTGTTTTTGTTCCGGATTCAAGTTCAAAGCCGCGCGGTTGTAAATTGGAGAAATGCCGGAAGCAACTTGAGCTTTTCTTTGAAAATTCAAATCTTCAGTAGTTTCAAAACATTCATAAAGTCGGCCATTTGCGATTAATTTATTTTTAGCTTCTTCATATTTTGCCAAGCGATCTGATTGCTTGAAAAGCAAATCATAATGCAAATTTAGCCAATTCATGTCGGTTAAAATCATTTCGCGATATTCATCACGCACGCGCTCCACGTCTGTGTCGTCAAGCCTTAAGAAAAATTGTCCGCCGGTTTTTTTGGCGTAAAGATAATTGATGATTGCGGCACGAATATTTCCGACATGTAAAAAACCAGTTGGAGAAGGAGCAAAACGAACTTTTATAGTCATAATTATTGTTATTTAAGAGAGAATTTTCTTACAGTTTGTAAGTAATATTTGGTTTATCAATTTTCTTTTTCATCTCAGTTCCAATCTTAGTTCCCATGGGTTTTAACATCGCCTGTGTTTCATAATTATCAGGCAGAAGAAATGTGCTGCCACAATAATCGCAATATTTTTTAGGTTTGCGTTTGCGCCACATTGAATAAAAAAATCCCGGAATTACCAATGTTGACCAGAGTATAAATTCAACAAAAGAACTGCCGCGTTTTCCGGTTTCAACATCGAATTTAGCTTTGCAATCGCCGCAAATTAATTTTTCAGTGCTGCTCATATTTTTTTACCATAAAAGACTCGCGTGTTGCAAATTAGATCATGAAGTGCGGTTTTTTCGGCAGTGAAAATTATTGGTAAATAGCCAATTCCTAAAGTTGCTGCGCTAAATAATCCGGCAAGCGAGCGCGCCATTGCTTTGGTGATGCTTAGTTTTGAGCCATCACGATTTCCAACATAAATTCTCATAATTCTTTTGCCAAAAGTTGCCTGTTTTTTGTTGGATAAAAAATAAACAACGTAGGCGATGCTGACGGCGTAGGTTATATAATCAAAATAGCGACCGTGAGAAGAGGCTTTGAAATAGGAAAAACTTTGTAACTCAGAGTGAATTTTGATTGATTGAAAATCATCAATTCCGAAGAAGAAAAACAGAATTGCAAAGATGGGCAAAAGAAATGCTATATCAAGCAATCCCGCGAAAACTCTAACCCAGAAACCAGCATATATTGGTTGTTCGATCGTCATAATTAAATTGTAAATTTATTAGTCACCGGATAGCGACGATCGCGGTCGAACGACATCTCGGAAATTTTTGGACCCAAGCAAGATTGCTGGCGTTTATATTCACTGCGATAAAAAAGATTGGCGATTTTTTCTACCAATTCTTTTTCAAAACCAAAAGAAATAATTTCTTCAATCGAGCGTTTTTCTTCAATTAAATAAAATAAAACCTTATCTAAAATTTCATATTCTGGCAGTGAATCACTATCTTTTTGATTTGGTCGTAATTCTGCAGTTGGCGCTTTGGTAATAATATTTTGCGGGATCAAATTTTTGTGAGGAAAAATAGAAATATTTGCCACATTTTCATTGCGCCAATTAGCTAATTCATAAACTCGGGTTTTATATAAATCCTTGATCGGATTAAAAGCGCCGCACATGTCGCCATAAAGCGTGGCATAGCCGCAGGCTAATTCCGATTTATTGCCGGTTGAAAGTAAAAGTGCGCCAGAATTATTGGAAATCGCCATTAAAATATTGCCACGAATGCGCGATTGTAAATTTTCTTTGGCTAAATCTGAAATCTCGCCCAGCGTGTAAAGCATTGTTTCAAATGTGCTTTCGATGGAAATAATTTTTAATTCTAAATTTAAATTATGACCGCAAGTTTTGGCATCAATCATTGAGGTTTCAGAATTGAAGCGGCTTGGCAAGGCATAAAGTGCAACATTTTCCGATCCCAAAGCATCAACAGCCATTGTTGCAACCAGCGCCGAATCAATGCCGCCCGACATTCCAAGCAAAACATTTTTGAAATTATTTTTTCTAATATAGTCGCGCAGTCCCAAAACACAGGCTGAATAATCGCGCTCTTCTGCGCTTGGTAAAACTTCAGCAATCGGGCTTTTTATTTTACCGTCTTTGTTGATTTCGATAATTTCTTCATCTTCGCAAAAACCTTTAAGCTGTAAAACATTTTGACCTTGGGCGTTCATTACAAAGGAAGAGCCATCAAACACCAAAAAATCTTGACCGCCGACTTGATTTACATAGATCAAAGGCTTGTTTAAAGTTTTAGTAAAATTTTGGGCAGTTTTGTTGCGATATTCATGTTTTTTGGTGGAATAGGGTGATGCATTAATCGCGATTGCGGCATCAAAAACTTGTTCTTGAAGTAGAAAAATATTTTTTGCATCCCAAAGATCTTCGCAAATTAAAATTGCCAAAGTTAAGCCACGAAATTCAACAAGCGAAAGAGTGTTAGAAGCCTCGAAATATCTACTCTCATCGAAGACGCCATTATTGGGCAAAGTTTTTTTATTTATGATTTTTTTAACTTCACCATTTTCAATTAAGTAAGCAGAATTTTGGACGATTTCTTTTTTAGCGCGATTAAAAGTTAATGTCGGAGCGCCCAATAAAATCGCGCATTTAGAGTTTTGAGAAACTTGGCAAATTTCTAAAATTTTCTTTTCAATTTCCCAAATAAAATATTTTTTTTGCCATAAATCTTCACACGGATAGCCGCAAAGCGCCATTTCGGGGAATATTACCAAATCGCATTGATGTTTAATCGCCTTCTTAAATTCCTGCAAAATTTTTGCACAATTGCCCGAAATATCGCCAATTGTAGGATTGATTTGCGCGAGCTGAATTTTTAGTTTGGAAGTCATCTTAAAATTTAAAAACTGGTTAATTTATTTTGACAATTTCTTTCATTAAGCGATCGGTTTCGTTCAACGCCACAATGATTTTTTGGTAATGTAAAATTTCTTCAAAGCCCAAAATTTTTCCCTTGCGATCTTTCAACCATTTTTGGGCGGGCTGATATCCGCCGATAAAAAACTCCCAAATATTGGGCGCAACGCCTTCAAAATATTGGCTTTGATTTATTTTAACTTTGTTTGATTCATAAGAAATTTTTTCAACTTTATTGTCGCCGTCGGCGAGATATTTGGTGATTAATTTTTCAAAAATTTCGCCTTCAAGCAAGTGAATTTTGCGAAGTTCGCCGCCAAGTTTTACGAGTTGCCAAAAGCTGTTTTGGTCTTGTGGATAAGGCACGCGCGGGAAATCAATTTTTAAAAATTCTTGATATTTTTCGCGGTATTTTGGCGAGTGAAGAACGGCGTAAATATAATCTAAAATATCAAGCGGCGAAAATTGTTTTTTACTCTCAAGAAAATCAAGTTCTAAAATTATGGTCTCCAAACAGCTTTCAGGGTTTTGTAAAATTTCATTATTCCAAAATCTCATGACCCTAAAGTTTTGATCTTTCAGATAGAGCGTTCTTTCAAAATCTTTATCGTTTTCGCAATGTTGACCGCCATCTAGTTCAATTATTAATCTTTTTTCTAAGCATACAAAGTCGGCGATGTATTTGTTGTTAATGGCAAATTGGCGTCTGAATTTAAAGCCAAGTTGATTGTTTCTAACTAAATTCCACAGCTTTGCTTCAGCATCACTTTGGTTTTTTCTAAGCGACCTAGAAAAAGTTTTGAAATAAGATGAGACTGTCGCATAATTCAAATTTCAAATTTTTTTTAACAAATTAAATCCAATTACCAAGAATATAAAATTTTATTCCTAAAATCTTTAGTAATTTTCTAGAATTTT
>Ga0214919_10001262_pt1 | contig 41967 bp, 51 predicted proteins | sample LL1503_MetaG_FD_177994 | JGI IMG/M metagenome (GOLD analysis project Ga0214919, IMG submission 177994) | Freshwater microbial communities from Lake Lanier, Atlanta, Georgia, United States - LL-1503 | ecosystem: Environmental > Aquatic > Freshwater > Lake | place: USA: Georgia | collected... | reverse complement strand
TTGTTGTGTTGTTGTTGTTGTTGCTGGTGGTGGTCCTCCTTGTTGAGTTGTTGTTGCTGCTGCTGGTGGTGGTCCTCCTAGTTGAGTTGTTGTTGCTGCTGCTGGTGGTGGTCCTCCTAGTTGAGTTGTTGTTGCTGCTGCTGGTGGTGATTTTTGTATTAGTGGTGTATGTAGTTGTTTTTGTATTAGTGGTCCTCCTAGTTGAGTTGTTGTTGCTGCTGCTGGTGGTGGTCCTCCTAGTTGAGTTGTTGTTGCTGCTGGTAGTGATTTTTGTATTAGTGGTGTATGTAGTTGTTTTTGTATTAGTGGTCTTTCTAGTGATTCTACTTGTACTTTCGAATTTGCCCCATTAAAACCAATAACATCACCTGTCCCACCTTTTTTTTTATTTAAAGTTTTTTTTTTAGAAAGATTAGTATCTTTTATTTTTTTATTAGCTTGCGATTTTTTTTTTTCCATACTAATATTAATAAATATTATATTTTTAATTCTTTAATAAAATTTAAATTTAAAATAATAATTAAAATAAATAGTATGGATAAATTTTTATCATTATTTGAAAATAAAGAATTAATAAAAACAAATGATTATAATAACTATAAAATAAATTATAACGAAGAGCAATTAAAATTTATTGAATCCCCTCTTCAAAATGCAAAATTATTAGGAATACCTGGAGGTGGTAAGACTCAATCAATAATTGGTAAAATTATATATCATTATACTAAAAGTGATATTAATCAAAATAATCAATTTTTAATATTAACATTTAGTAAAAGAGCTTGTAATGATTTTATTGAAAAAGGAAAAAAACAGAATAGAAGATTATTCAATACTAAAAATATAAGAACTTTACATTCACTTGCCGGAAAAATTGTTTACAAAGTAATGGAAAAACGTTCTTCTTCTCAAGATACTGTTATTATTTCTTCTATAGATTTAATAGATTCTCATCCAGAAGATATTAAAGAAATGGAAGAATTTAGTAACTTAAAAATTATATTTATAGATGAAGCTCAAGATATTTCATATATACAATATCAACTGGTATTAAAAATATCAAAATTGACTAAATGTTTTATTGTAATGATAGGTGATCCTAATCAAAATATTTATCAATTTCAAAATGGAAGTGATGAATATTTAATGAACCATGAAGGAGAAACATTTTGTTTAATAAAAAATTATAGATCAACCCCACATATCGTAAATTTTATTAATCAATTCCGTCCTTGGAATAGTTTAACATCAGAAATGTTATCTACCAAAGAAGATAATAGATTTAATAAAAAACCTATTATTTTTACAGGAACTATTCAAGAAATTATTAAAGATATTACTAATAAAATTATAAATTCACCTTTTCCTAAAGATGAAATTGCTATTATTGGACCTGTCAAAAAATCGAAACCTTATCTAGATTCTTATACAAATATTGGTCTATCTATATTTACAAATATTTTAGATGAATATAATATTAAATTTATAAAACATTATGAAGATACTAAAAATGATGAAGATGCAACTACAGATGTTAAAAAAATGAAAGATCATATAAATTTAATGACAATTCATGGTTCAAAAGGACTAGAGTTTCAACAAGTTTTCTTATTAAACTTTCATACATGTACTTTTGGAATAGTGCCAACGGAAGAGAAATATAAAGAATTTAAATATTTATGGTATGTTGGTTTAAGTAGATCATCCTTTGATCTAAATATTTATATTGATAAAAATAAACAACCTTGGAATGAATTAAAAAATTGTTCTTCAGAACTTTATGAAAATAATAATAATACCAAACTTACATTTAACAAAGAGATTAAATTTCAGGAAGAGATATTACCAATGACTTATTCAATAACAGAAATATTGAATAATAAAAAATTAGTTGATGATAAAACCCTATATGAATTAGAAAATACATTTAAATATACAATTGAAATAGAAGAGTTATTTAAAGTAGAAGAATCAAATATTAAAATTAAAAATTATAAGGAATATTGTGCATTATATGGAATATATATAGAAAATATATTTAATTATTATTATAATAAATCTAATAATAAAATAGCAGATTTTATAGTTAAATTAAAAAAAATATTATTAAATACGATTATTATTCCTAAAAATCTAATTTCTGCTTATAAAATATTAAAATTAAGATGCCCTTTTATTGCTAAAAATATAATTAAATTATCAGATTTTGCATCTATTAAAAATAAATTTAAAAAACAAGAAGAAGATATTTATACCTATTTATGTGAATCTTTGAATTTTAATTATAAAAAAGAATTTTATTTAGAATGTTATAATGATGTTATAAATTATTCAAAACAAGATTTATTAAATTCAGTAAATTTCTTAGAAAATAAAATAAATGAGGATAAAAAAGAAATATTAAATCATATTTTAAATATTACCATTTTTTATTACCAACAAGATAATGAAGCAGCTTATTTATGGAAAATAGATATGACAGAAGAATTAAGAGATTTAGATTTTTATATTAATAATGTTATAAATATTGCAAAAAAAACGAATGAAAAATTTGATTTTCATAATATATTTATTCATCCAAAATTACCTATAATAGGAGAGTTAGATATGATTAATAGTAATAAAATAGTTGATATTAAATTTTCAAATAATCTAAGTATAAAACATATATTACAAATAATACTTTATCAACATTTAATAGATCCAAAATTTGAAAAAGAATATCAATTAGAATTATGGAATTTTTATTTAGGAAATAAATATATTATAAAAATAAATAAATCAGAATTAAATATATATCAATTATTAAAAATCTTGTCAAAAACAATTAATAAAAAATTAGAAAATATGATTTTTATGTATGATTTGGAAACAACTGGTTTTTTATACTCTAATAAAAAAATGGATATTATTGATAGACATTTTGAAGAATATACAACATCTATTATTGTTTCTACTGGATTATTAAAACCAGTTGATGTACCATTTATTCCATTTGAAATAACTAAATTAACAGGAATTACCAAAGAACATGTATATGAATCAGGTAATACTTTTTCTCAATTTAAATCTGAAATAGAAGAAGTTTTGAGATATTGCAATATGCCTATTTTTATTGCTCATAATGGAAATAGTTTTGATCATAGAATATTAATTAGTAAAGATATTATTACAAATTTTAATTGCAAATTGTTAGATAGTAGAATTATTATTAAATTATTTTTAAATGATGATGTAGCCAATAAAAGTTTATTAGATATATTTCAATATCTATTTAAATTTAGTCCAGTTGCCCATAGAGCAAATTCAGATGTAAAAATGTTAATATCTATCTTCAGAAAATTGGAAATAACAGAAGAAAAAATATTAAATATGTAAGTGTGAGGAAACCAAGGTTTCCTACACATACCTTCCTTTAGTTAACAGGATTTAGTTAACAGGATTTAATTAACAGAATTTAGTTAACAGAATTTAGTTATCAGGATTTAGTTATCAGGATTTAATTAACAGAATTTAGTTAACGGGATTTAATTAACAGAATTTAGTTAACAGAATTTAGTTATCAGGATTTAGTTATCAGGATTTAGTTATCAGGATTATATTAACAGGATTATATTAACAGGATTATATTAACAGTAATTTATTAACAGTAATTTATTAACAGTAATTTATTAACAAGATTTTATTAACAGGATTTTATTAACAGAATTTTATTAACAGAATTTTATTAACAGGAATTTATTAAAAGGAATTTATTAACAGGAATTTATTAACAGGATTTTATTAACAGGAATTTATTAACAGGATTTTATTAACAGGAATTTATTAACAGGATTTTATTAACAGAATTTATAATATTTATTTAATATTTTTTTTTAAATATATATATTATATAATGGATTATATAATATATTTATGTAGCTATTTTATATCAGGAATCATATTATATTTATTAATGATTGATATAAAGAAATTTAAAAATAGATTATATTATGAAATTACAAATGAAATTTGGATTAAATTATATTGTTTAATATCTATTCTTATTATTCATCTCATTTGGATATTTTCTATTCTTTTTTTAAATTATGAAGATTCATCAATAATATATGGTATTCCATATTTTCTAATTCTACCATATTTATTATATTTAGGCATAGATTTTAAAAAGATTGATACAGTTGCATCAGAAAAAATAAATAAATATTTAAATTATATAATATCTTTATATTTAATTATAATTATCATTATAGCAGTAATTCCAAATAAAATTAAAAAAGATTTTATAAAATGTTTCAAAAATATTATTTCAAAATATTTATAGAAATATAGATCTAAGAATAGTATCTTCATTCTTTGAAATTAAGGTTTTTTTATATTTTTTACTTAAAGGAATAATATAATAATTATCAATTAAATTATATATTTTTTGATGCATTTCTTCATCTAATTTAATAAAATCAATCTTTAACTCAAAATAATCATTTAGTACCATCTCAATATATTTCTTTAGTTCAATTTCTTCATTTGTATAGAATAGTCTTTGAATTATTTTACAAAAATTAGATAAAGATTCTATCCTTATTTGTTTTTCAATGTTTTTTAATCTATTTTCTTCTATAATAATAGATTCTTCTTTTACATCATTTTCAATATCATCATAATACATATTCTTTGATATCTCAATGGCATTATTATATTCTTCTTCAAAATCTTTCATTGAATTTTGAATAGCCAAATTTAGTTCTCTATCTTCTGGATTAAAATTTACAGATTCAATATCATCATATAATATATCATTAAATGCTTTATCAGGTTCTCTTATATTATTTTCATTATTAAAATTTACAGATTCAATATTATTATATCCATAATCAGGATCAATTATAGTATCTTCATTATTAAAATTGAAAGATTCTACATTAACATCATCTTCATTTATATCTTCTTCATCACAATTTACAGATTCTATATCAATATTATCGTTCTCCATTGTATAATTAAATTAATAAATACTATTTTCCTAAAAAAATAATACATAATAGATTTTTAATCAATTTTTTATCTATTCAAACCATCCACTTATAGCATATCTATTATATTTTACACCATTAATAACATGAGAAACATAATGAGGTATACCTATATCAGGAGGAATATAAAAAATAATTAAATTATTAAACCCAGGAACAAAAGTATCAATTATTTCAGTTCTATCATTATTCATAAAATGTAAATTACCACCATAGGAAGGCTTCCAAAATTTAGTTAAATTTATAACAAAAGCAAGTCTACCGTTACCCTTATCTGAATGAGTTGATAAAAAATTACCAGATTTATATTTTGATGCAAATAAAGTTGTTAATTTCGTTAATTCTAATCCAGTAATTTCATTTAATTGATTAATAAAATTTTGCGAACTTAATATTTGTCTTAAAGTAAACTCGTGAAATGACATATTAGTTCCATTCATGAAACGATTAAAAATATAACAAAATTGATCTTTTGAAAAGGCATTATTTACATTTTTTATTTGTAAATTATTTATATTATTATTTTGAGGTATATTTTTTTTTTCATATTTATTTTTATCGATACCTGTAGCAAGATTCCATTCTTTATAATTATTTAAATATTGAAATAATAATTCTGCATAAGATTCTTTTAAAAAATTATTTATTTTTAATCTCTTTTTCTCTTTAAAAATATTTGTTAAATCTTCTTTATCTGATAAATCATTAATCATTATTAAATATTATTATTATAAATTATTATTTAGAACGACGCAAAATGAAATATATATATTAAATATCATAAATTTATTTATTTATTAAATATATAGATGATATTAAATTTTATAATCGGTTTAGTAATAATATTAGTAATCTTTTATTTAATAAATATCTATTTAGGAAATAATGAATACTTCTGTTATAGTAATTCATATTGTAATGGAAACAAAGATAGTGCATTATGTATAAATCAAGAATGTTTAGATTGCGGATTACAATCTACTTGTGAAACAGATGATCAATGTTCTCCATCATTGTGTAATGATGGATGTTGTGATAGTCAATAATAATAAAATATATATTATTTTAATAAATATTTTTTTTATAATATTATTATATCTTATATTATATGGATATATTAACAAAACTTATATTAAAATTTATTAATGAAGAAAAGTTTATGACAATATTACTTATCTTTATTAGTTGTATACTAAATATATTAAAAATAAATATTTTATCCTATATTACTGCAAATATTATAAAAGCAATAGAAATAAATAATATAATTAATATATATAAATTTTATAAATATTTTATTATAATTTCTATATTTTTTATTTTATTATATTATTATTATAAAAATATACAAAGTAATTATTTATCAAAATTAAGACATTGGGTTAGACATACTATTATAAAAAATTTACTAAAAGCAAATAATGAAGATTATATTAGTAAAAATTATGTAAAATTAAATACACCTATATTTAGAATTTCTAATAATTGTTATTATTTTTTTAATCATGTAATTAATAGAATTATACCTAATATAACTTTAATAATAATAGTATCTATATATTTTTTATATAATAATTTTATTTTCGGTTTAATATTTTTATTTGGTAATATAATTATATTAACATATATTTATATTTATTGGAATGAATTACTTGATTCAAATTATATACATGAACAAGGTATAATTTCTAATGAATCCTATATATTAGAAACATTAAATAATATTGATAAAATTATATATAGAGGAGAAGTAAAAAATGAAATTGATCAATTATGGGATAATTCTAAAGAAGTTATTAAATTAGCAAATAACTATTATACTAAAACAAATAATCATTCATCTATTATAAATATATTTATATTTATATTAATATTTGTATTAATATTTTATTTAATAAATATTTACATTAGTAAAAATATTAATTCTACTATATTTATTACTTTTTTAACAATATTATTGTTGTATAGAGATATAATACTATCTTCTATAGATGAAATATCAGATTATCTTGAATTTATAAATAGAACTAAAGTAATTAATAATATTTTTAAAGATATTGATTATGATAAAGTTGATAATAATAATATTATATATAAAAATCATAATTTAGAATTTGATAAAATAGTATTTGAAAATATTACTTTTAAATATAGATACACTAAAAAAGTTATATTATATAATTTTAATTTAAAAATAGAAGCAAATAATAAAATTATTGGTATAACTGGTAAATCAGGTATAGGAAAATCAACTTTTATAAAATTATTAATAAAAATGTATAAATATGATGGAAATATATATATAGACGGAGTTAATATTCAAAAATTAAATACTGAATATATTAGAAAAAGTATTGTATATGTAAATCAAGAATCAAAATTATTTGATAAAAAAATTATAGATAATATATTTTATGCTTGTAATAATAAAGATAAATGCAGTGTACATTTACAAGAAATAATGAAATTTGAAAAAATTAAAGATTTATTTAAAAATATAGATTTAAATAAAAGATCAGTTAAAGCTGGTGATAATTTATCAGGTGGACAAAAACAAGCTATAAATATAATAAATGGATTAATATCACCATCTAAAATATTAATTTTAGATGAACCAACTAATGCATTAGATCAATCTTTAAAAAATGAAATAATTAATTTAATTGTATATTTTAAAAAATATAAAAAATGTATTATTATTATTTCACATGACAAAGATATTTTTCCATATTTTGATCAAAAAGTATCTATAAATTCATTAAATGAAGAGGATGAAGAGGAAGAAGAAAGAAGAAGAATAATACACGAATATGAATAATTTTTATTTATATATTTCATCTAATATATGATTTAATATAATTAATAATAAAATAATAATAATTATTATAATGGAATAAAAAGGAATTTTTTCATTTAATATAAATCTTGAATATAACATTACTATTATAAAGGTTGAAACTAAAAATATAATATTAATTAATAAAACATGCATATTTTGACCAAAAAAATAATAAGCTGGAATTTTAATAGAATAGGAAAATATTCCTAATAAAATAGATATTAAATAAATATAAATAAATTTAATATTATATTTCTGAGCATATTTATAATAAAAACTAGCAATTGTATAGAAAATAGATGAAATAAATATACCTATTATAAAAAATATATATGTTAATATTTTATTCATTTATAAAGTTAATATATAATTTTTTTTTATAAATAAGAAATAAATGTTACCATTTCAAAATAAAGATATATTAGAAATTGGAATAGATGAAGCAGGTAGAGGAACTTTAATTGGAAGAGTTTATATAGCTGGTGTTATATTGCCAAATAATATTGAAGAATTATGCGAAGAAGAAGATATTATTATAAAAGATTCTAAAAAAATGTCTAAAAAAAGAAGAGAAATAACAAAAAATTTTATAGAAAAAATAGCGATTGATTACTCAATAGTTTATAAAGATAATGAATATATTGATAAACATAATATATTCCAAGCAACAATGAAAGGTATGCATGAAGTAATAAATAATATTTCAATTAAACCTGACAAAATATTAGTCGATGGAGATCACTTTAATATATACAGAGATAGTAATGGAGAATTAATTCATCATGAGTGTGTAATAAATGGTGATAATACTTATATGTCAATAGCTGCTGCATCAATATTAGCTAAAACTTATAAAGATAAACATATAGAAGATTTAGTATTAGAATATCCAGGCCTTGAAAAATATGATTTATTAAATAATAGTGGATATGGTACTGCAAATCATATTGAAGCTATAAAAAATTATGGTATTTGTTCATTTCATAGAAAAACATTTGGTATATGTAAAAATTATAAATAAAAAAAAAAGATAATATTATGATAAGTTCAAATAATAATAAAGATTTTAATAAATTTCTAAAATTAAATATATATGTAAATGGTTTATTTTTAATTGATAATGAAGAAGATAAACTTTTTACACTAAATTTAAATATGTCAGATTTCGAAAATTATAAAAAAGAAAATTGTGATATATTTAGAGAATATATAGAAGAAAAAATAAAAAAATATGTTGTTAAAAAAATAAAAGAAAATTGTAAAAATATTGTTGAATTAAGTAGAAAATATAATGTACCTATTAAAAATATATTATATTCATTTTTTATTAATAATCGTATTGATAATATAGAAATAATATGGAGTTCTTCTTCTATAAAAGAATTTAGATATGTGCCTATAAAACATTATTTAGATTGTGAAGAAGATACACTTTATTTAAAAACAAAAAAATTTAAATTTAAAAAATCATTTTAAATAATATAAATTGATGTAAAGCTTCGATGATATAAAATATAAAAAATATAAATATATAATATGGGAAGTATTATAAAATATGAAAATCCAGATTATATATTCTATAATATTCATATATCTTATGAGATAAATCAAATATCTCCTTTAATAGAATTATATAGATATAAATTAATAAAATATATAAAAGATGAATGTAAAAAATTTTTTACTATGAAAAAAATAAATATAGATATTAATAATTTATTACCAAGATGGATTATGTTACAATTTAAAGATAAACATTATTATGTTGATCCTTTATTACCTTATAATGGAGATGATAATTCTCAATTTAGAAAAGATTTATACTATTTATCTAATAAAAAAATATCATTAAAAAATGCAGATCAGATTATTAATGAATTAAATTTAAAAGATAAATTTAATAATGCTATTAATCAATTACGTGAATATATTAAATCTGACTATTATATTAGTTATAACAATAATATAATAATTAATTTTGACAAAAATAATAATTATTATAATATAAAATTAATTATAAATAATGATATATTTTTATATAAATTAAATACGAAAATTATAGATAAAATTATAAATCATTATAAACAAGGTATTATACTAGATAATAATTTAAAAAAAATAATAGTTTGTATAATAATAAGATATAATACTTTAGAAAGTGATAATCAACAAGCAGCAGTTTTACCTGAATTATATGAATATTTAGATAAAGAATATAATATTAATGGTGAATTATTTGCTAGTTCATTAAATTTTTATTATAAAAATTATTGCAGTATATATTATGATATAGAATTAAATATTGGAAGTATAGGTAATTTTTTTACGATGAATATTCAAAAAGGATTTTATGTTGCTAATCCTCCATTTGATGATACAATAATGAAAAATATGTCAATTAAATTAATAAATAGTTTAAAAGAATCAAATGATGAATTATCTGTATTTATAACAATACCAGAATGGGATAAACCTGAGTATGGAGGATTTGATTGCTTAGATATATTAAAAAAATCTGGATTTATTCAATATATAGAAAAAGTTGATAAAAAAAGAGTTTATTTTTATGATTATTACGAAAATTCATATAAAAATTTAGTTAGTGTATATTTTATACTAATTCAAAATAAAAATGGTAAAAAGAAACATTTAATTTATAAAAATTTAGAAAATATATTATTAAAATTCTTTCCATTATAGTTTGGCTTTACAACATGGACATTTTTTCTCACTAACAATATAAATTAGATTATCCAATATTTCTAATTTTACATCAGGTGTCATATACTTAGATTCAATTAAATTTAATATGGAAAAAGACATTTCTTGCATATTATTTAAATAATTCTTATGAGCGATCTTTAATCTAGTATAATAATATTTTTTATTATACTTCTTTTTTATGTCATATGTAGCTGTTCTATTATCATAATATATAATAATTTGTCTTGGTAGAAAACAAACACAGTCATTTTCAATAGGTAAAATTAATTGATCATAAATAGATTTTATTTCACATGAATATCTTTTGAAAGGAGTAACATTATATTGTCTTATATCATAAATTTTAATATTGGACATAATATTTAATGAAATTATTGTATTATAGATAAAAAATAATATTTATAAGTAAAATAAAATCAGTTTTTATTTTACTCAAACAATCTTTAAAATTAATAAAAATTAACTTAAATTTTAAAAATTAAAATATTTTTATGAAATTTTGAACATTTTTCTGAAAATAATAATATATAAGATATATAAAAGTAAATAATAATAAATTATTATTATTTATTTAAATTAAAATGATTTTTTATAGGTTTTTATGAATTATATATATTTTTTTTACTAAATCTAAACAACAGTAGTATCTTTAATAAAGCAGTGAGTCATATATTGCATGATTTGGGTATATTTGATTTGTGTAGGAATTTGTTGCTTCTCATCAATTAGATTTTTACTTCTCATAATCTTCTCAATACCATTAAAAAGTACCTTTAGGTCTCCAATAATATGAAAAGATCTCTTATCATCAGTTACAATAATAGATGGATTCTTAATCTTCTCATCCTTTACAAAATTTGTAATTGCTGTTAAAGCATCAGATCTACTAACTAGAGTATCAGATGGTAATTTCATAAATGAGAGTAGAAATGGTTGAACTGGTAATTTTTTGTGAATTGCTGATTTTTCCTTATCAGTAACCTTCTTAACACCATTCTTATTACCAGAATTCTTTTCTAGAACATTAACCTGTTTACTCAAATATTCATAATATCCATTTTGAAGAGTAGATGTTGCTTTAAAAAATTTCTTAAATCCAGTTTCTACCTTAATTCTTTCATCTTTTGTCATTGCATTATCCTTAAAAAATTTTGCATATTCTAATAATCTATCACTAGAAGTATTTAAATATTCTAGAATAATATTAACATCTAAATCTTGTAAAACAATTGAATCTTCATTTGATTTTTCTAGTTGAATTACAACAGTATTATCGACTGGTTTTTTCTCTTCTTCTTGAACAACAACAGGTGGTGGTGTTGTGGTATTTTTATTTTCAAGTTGAACATTGGTATTATTAGATACTTGTTCTACATCTTTAGAAGATTTTTGAACTTTCTTCTCCTTTTTTCCGGCGGTTTTTTTAATAGTTTCAGTTTCGGTTTGCATTGTTATAATATTGTTTAGTTTTATTTCTTTAAATACTTTTAATTTTTGAAATAAAAATAATTCATTTTTTTTTAATTTATTAAATAAATTAATAATAAAATTAAATTTTAAATTATTTCAAATTCTTCCATTTTCCAGTATTCTGCAATTCCATTAGGTAAAGTTCTTTTTATAATAAATGGTAATTTTCTTTCAATAAGTTCTTTTTCAACTATCTCTTTATGACTATTTAATCCTGTTGTATCAACAAGAGGCGGAGCATTTTTAGCTAATTGTTGTAATCTCAATCCTTTTATTCTTGCTTTTTCAAATTTAGTCATAATTGGAATTGATTTTTTTTTTCTCTTTTCAATATTTTCTAAAACATTATTATAAGTTATTATTTTAAAAGATTCTTCTTCTAATACATCATTATCATTTATTTCTTCCTCTTCTTCTAAAATATCATTATCATTTGTAAAGTCATTCTCAACATCTTCATTTTCATCATACATTTTTATATATTTATATAAATATATATTTATATTCAAAATTGTATATTAAATATTTTTATTCAATTTTTTTTATTTTATATATTTTTAATATTTCTTCTATATTTTTTAATTTAGGATAACCATATTTTATATAATTTATATATTTATTGTAAAGATCAATATTTCTTAAATTATATTTATTAAATAAATAATTATATTTTTCTTCTCAATATATATAATAATAAAAATAAAAAGATTCTTTATTTTTATTATTATTTATATCAAAATTATCTAAAAATTTTTGATAAGACTTATATTTATTTATACATATTGCCATAATATCAATTTTTTTATATAATTCTATATTTTGATTTTCTTGAATAGATAAGTCATTATCATTTAGATAATATTTTTCTATAATATCAGAATAAAATATTTTATTTTTTGATTCTAATATATATGAATATTCTAAACCAATTGGTGGATTAAATATTTTATATAATCTTTTACAGGTTACTGCAGGATAATATAAATTTTTATTCAATCTTTTACATGTTATAAAAAGATCATACTGATTATAGAAATTAAAAATTATTTTCAAACAATCTTCTGGAATAATATTTAGATAATCATTATATTTAATAATTCTATTAGGATTTTCTATAATTTGAATATTATTTATTTTATTATTTATTTTTGGTTTACAAATTAAAATATGTTTTTTAATTTATTATATATATATAATAAAAAATTTTAAACAATAATTACATTTTTTTAAATTCATAATATAATATTTTTATAAATTTATTATATATAATATAATGAATTTATTTATTGATATTTATAATTCAATTAAATTAATTTCAAATTTATTATTTAAAAATATAGTTAATATATTTATTATAAATATTAATCCTAATTTAGATGATATTGAATATAAAGAAGATATACTTAATCTAGAGTAGTGCGTATTTTAAATGTTTTAATTAATTAATTAATTAAATATATATTTTAATTAAAAATTATTATTTTATATTGAACATCGTATATTAAATTTCGACTTGAATAATCATTATAAACCTTTAATATTTTTATTATAAATATATTTGATTATATATATTTTATTAGTTTCATCTAACTCTAAAATGCTGTAAAAAATTTACAAATATAATAAAAAATTAATAATCCTGCAATTTCTAAAGGTGCGTGAAATGGAAAATTTGGAAATATATCCAACATTTTTTTACAATTTATTTTTTCATTATAAAAACATAACATAATAAATATACCTAATGCTAAAATAACCAATATATAATGTCGTTTATCTTTTGGAATATAATTATAGTAATAAATAAGAATGGAAAAAAAAATAAGTAATGATGTTGTAAAATAAAAAACAAATGATAAAAATAAGAAGGAATATATATCGAATAATAAAAGTATTATTAATATTGTAGTGAAAAAAAAAGATGGTAATTTTTTGGTATAATTATAAAAAGCAAGTAAATAGCAAAAATTAACAATATAAGCTAAAATATGTATTATGTTAATTTGTATAAAATCTGGCAAATGAACTATATGAGAATACGTATGTACTGATTCAAATAGAAGTAAAGAAAAAATAAGAAAAAAAGAATATATATTTTTAACTTGGCATAAAAAATAAATAATTATAAAAATACTAATTACATTTATAATAACAGAATATGGTTGTGCTATACCTGTACTATTTGGTTTTTCACAGGTTGAAAAAGGAAATATATAATTATCTTTATTTGCTTCCATATTATATTATTTTATATTTACAAAAAAAATAGAGAATTCTAAATTATAATCGATCTAAAAATTATCTATATACGCGTTTCTATAAATAAATAACATATAAGATATATAAATAAATTTATTGATAAATTTATGAATATTTCCATTCTGTATTACAATTAACACATATATATGTTAATTTAATAGTAACAGGATCTTGTATAAAAACTGCCTCTTGTAATTCAGGTTTTTCAATTGATATACAATCTTTATTAGGACATTTTTTATGAATCGTATGACCTATTGTAGGATCATGTATTAAAAACTTATTGATATTATCATTTGTAATTGTGTCTTTATTTTTATATATTTTCTTATCTATAACTGATTCATTATATTCATCTTTATATCCACAATCAAAACATTTATTCCATAATTTATTATCATCTTCAGTTGGAAAAAGTTTATTATCACACTCTTTACAAAATTGCATTTTATGATTAATATATATAATATAAATATATTATATATTTATATTCATTTTTTTTTATTTTATTTAAATATAATGAATGAAATATTTAAAATATTAATATTATTTATTTCTATTTATATTATATTATTATTTATTAATATTTTTTTGAAAAAGAAAGAACATATGAATATTCAAAATAGTGAATTAATAAAAATTTTAGAAAAAGATGGTTTTGAAATAGATATTAATAATTTTTCTATTAAAAAATGTAATAATAATAATGATTGTATTGAGAAAAAATACAGTTCAAAAAATTTTAATAATTTAGAATCACATAGATTAGCAAAAAATAAACCTGAATCAAATAGTATTTTTGATAAAAATGATATACCAGTGCCAAAACATTGGATAATTAATGACAATAATAAAGATTATTTTATGTATAATTTTAATATAGAATTTCCATGTGTCTTAAAACCAGTAGATGGAATGCAAGGAATTGATGTAAATACTTTTATTAAAAATATTGATCAATTTCGAACAATTTTAAATGATTTACTATTAAAATATGATAAAATAATGCTTGAAAATCAAGTTTATGGTGATAATTATAGAATTTTTATTTTTAATAATAAGATAATGGATATAGTTAAAAGAATTCAACCATTTATTATTGGAAATGGAAGACAAAGCGTAAATGAATTAATAAATGAAAGAAATGATAATCAAGAAAAGAATAGTTTATTTCCAACGACAAATATTGATTGGAATTATATTAAAGAACAGGGATATAGTCGAGATTCAGTAGTAGATAATAATAAAAAAATATATATAACAAATACAATTAATTTTCATAATGGAGCAACTCTTTTGAGAATTGATTTAGATAAAGTACCAATAATTAACAAAAATATGTTTATTAAAGCTCATCAATTAATAGATTTAGAATGTTCTGGAGTTGATTATATGTCACCTGATATATACATACCTTATAATGAGAATGATGGTCATATTATTGAAATAAATGATATGGTAGATACATATATTCATGTTAGAACAGATAGTAATGATCCATATTTTTTATATAATAATATATCACAATCTTTTTAATTATAAAAAAAAATGAATAATTTAATATAGTATACATTTTTGATATATAAATACATAATCAAATATATATACTAAATAATCTTATAATGTCTGATGAATTAACAAAATTAATTGAAAATATAAAAATAGATGAATGCTGGAAAACAGTTATTCATAATCATAAAGAAGAAATAAATAAAATTCTTGAATATTATAATGAATTAAATATAATTTATCCTCCTAAAGAATCAATCTTTAAGGTTTTTGAAATGAATGTAATGGATATTAAATTAGTAATATTAGGTCAAGATAGTTATCATGGTAAAGGACAGGCAAATGGATTAGCATTTTCTGTTAATAATGGAATCAAAGTTCCTCCTTCACTTCAAAATATTTTTAAAGAAATAAAAAATACTTATCCTGAGAGAAATTATCAATATTCTCATGGAAATTTAGAAAGATGGTCAACGGAAGAAAATATATTTTTATTAAATTGTTCTTTATCTGTAATTGAAGGAAAACCTGGTTCATTTATGGATAAATGGAAACCTTTTACAGATGATGTTATAAAAATGATTGCAGAAAATAATATAAAAGCTGTTTTTTTATTATTAGGTAATTATTCAAAAGAAAAATTAAAGATAATTAATAATCATGAAAGATGTATTACATGTGCTCATCCTTCTCCTTTAAGTGCATATAGAGGATTTATAGGATCCAAAATTTTTAAAAAAATTGATGAAAAATTAAATTATAATATTAACTGGTCTATTTAATTTTTCTTTATTTTTAGAATAAGTATATTTATATGACATATTATTATTTTGTAAAAGCATATATTAATGAATTTATCATGTTAATCTTAGATTTTTTATAACTACAATTTGATTTTCCGAATAAAAATATTAAAAAATTAAAATTTTTTTTATATTCATATTTTTTTTGACCATAATATATAAAAAATCCAATAATTATTAATATAAATGTTAATATAAATATTATATTATTTACTAATGTTATATTATTTGATAAAATTATCAGTTTATATTTTTCTATTTCATTTTTCTCATCATTAATATTATTATTTATTTCTCCTTTTTTTATAATTAAAACATATAATAATCCTAAAAAGATAATTATTATTATAAAAAATATATAATGTGTTTTTGTTGCAAAAATAAATATAATATATACTAATAATGATTTAAAAATAACATCTAAAATATTACTATCTTTAAGAGGCGAAGATAATACAACAAAAAAAATCATTGTTAACAATGCAAAAAAATGTTTTACATACATATTTTTTGTTAAAACTTGTCTTACTTTACATGGAAAAATTTCTGTAATAAACGCAGCTGAAACTATTAAAAAAAGTATAAAAATTGAATAAAATGGAATTTTTTCATCTAAATTATACATAATTGATATAATATATATTATACATACAATTTTTTTTACATAAAATTAATATCCTTCATAATCATTTATTTTTAATTCTTGAACTTCATTTGATAAATTATTATTTATAATTTTATTTTCTAAATCATTCATTTGTATTAATAGATTATCATAATCAATGCATGTTTTCATTGAATATGCAGGAGATTCTATTACAATTTTCTTAAATTCATTTTTTTTTAATATACAATAATTTTTATAATATTCAATATTTTTTAAAAAAATATCACACATTTTATTCCTAAAAAATAAAAATTCAGCAGGAGGTTTTTCAATCATTTCAATAACACTAATTTTAATATTTGAATATTCAATAATATTATTATATTTATTTATTTCTTTAAAGGAAGCATGTTCAAAACCTGGTTCATTACGTAATGGTTCTTCATTTAATACTAATGCTTGAATTGAAATTAGTACATTAGACATTGTATTAGTTGGTACCCAACCGGGTCCATTCCAAGTATTTAACATTGATAAACATACCTTACCACAAGAGTAAAGATTAGGATTAAATCTAACCATAAAATTAGAATGATTTGACGGATTATATAAATATCCTTGAGTACAATATTTTGCAATAGGAGGTTCCATTGGATAATTATCTGAATATTTAAATTTAAAAAAATAAAAACCTTTTTCATATGGTGTTTTTTCAGGACCAACTAACATTGCATAAATATTATTAATATTATTTTCATCATAATGAAAATAAATTCCACTATCTTCTAATAATTTAGTAGATTCTTGAAGTTCTTTAATTTCATTAATTATTCTTTTTAATCTTTTAGATGACATATTATTATTCTTTATAATTTAAATAACTATATTTTTAAGTATTTATTATTTTTGATTTAAAGTTTAATTTATATAAATATATAAATATATAAAGATGTATATCTACAAAAGAAAATTAAATAATGTTAATTACATAACATCTAAAAATAAAAGTGCCAAAAAAGTTGAAAATAATGTAGAAGATGATATTAATAGTATAATAACAAATAAAGATTTATTGTCAAAAAAAAATGATGACCGAAAAATAGAACGTGATTGTAACCATATATATTTTTATTGTGAAATAGATAGGGAATCTATATATGATTTATCTGTCTTAATTAAAGAATCAGAAGAAGAAAATATATTAACATCTTTAAAATTAAATATTTCAGATATTCCTATTTATTTACATATTAATTCTCTTGGAGGATCAGTCTTTGCAGCATTTAATGCAATTGATATTATATTAGCATGTAAAGTTCCAATTTATTCAATTATAGAAGGATCCACAGCATCAGCTGGAACATTAATTAGTGTTATTTGTGAAAAAAAATTTATAAGACCAAATGCTTTTATGCTAATACATGAACTTTCATCAGAATGTTGGGGTAAAATGAGTGCAATTGAAGATGAGTTTAAAAATTTACAAGAATTAATGGTAAAAATAAAAGAGATTTATAAAAATAATTCATCTATTCCTAAAAAAGAATTAAATGATTTATTAAAACATGATTTATGGCTAAATTCAGAAAAATGTTTAAAATATGGTTTAGTGGATGAATTATGGAATAAATAAAATATAATTATTTTATACATATCTTATTTTGTTAAATTTTTAAAAAATTTAATATATTGATCATCTCTTAGTTTAAGAGGAATATGTGTAATTTCTTTTTCAGATTCAAAAACCATAAATGCATAATCACCATTTATATATTCTTCATCTTTAACTTTTATTATATTTTCATCATATAAAATAACTTCATCTACTTTAATAATTTCAATGTAATGGATAATATCGTTCATATTTAATAATTCTATAATAGCCATAAAAATATATCTTTTCATGATAGTAAAATCAATTAATTTTTGTTTATTTTTATTAAATACTGAAGATGGATCTTGATGTGAACATAATTGATTGTAAAATGATGTATTTTGAAATATAATTCTTTTGTAAAAAATTTCTGGATTATTTTCTTGAATAATTGATACATCAATAGTTTCATATATTTCATATAAAGTATTTAATAATTCTGTATTAATTGTATCATATGAATACTTAAATATATTATTTAATAATATCCATTTACTATTTTTACCAAAATTATTATTACTTTGGTAAAATAAATTTTTTAGTTCATTTATATGAGAACACATAGCATATTTCATAAGTTCTTCTTTTACTAAAAATAATTGTCCTTAAAATTTCATTTTAAGTATAGTTTATGAAGTATATGTAACATATATTTATAACTAATTTATAAATCATTTTTTTCATGTTAAATATTAAAAAATAAATATATTTAAAAAACTAATACTATATACAAATATATAATGTCAAAAAATTATTATGAAATTCTTGGTATTTCAAAAAGTGCATCAGAAGATGAAATTAAAAAAAGTTATAAAAAATTAGCAATTAAATGGCATCCTGATAAAAATCCAGGTAATATACAAGAAGCTGAAAAAAAATTTAAAGAAATATCAGAAGCATATCAAGTTTTAAGTGACCCAAGTAAAAAAGAGATATATGATAATTATGGAGAAGATGGATTAAAAAATCAAGATGGTCCAAATATGAACTCCTCTCCAGATGATATTTTTAAAATGTTTTTTGGAGGAAGATCTCCTTTTCATCAAAACTTTGAAGGAAATTCTAATAGAAATGTAAAAAAAACAGATTCTAAAATAGTAAATATACCAATCACTCTAAAAGAATTTTATAATGGAGCAAAGAAAAAAATAACATTAAAATTAAAGAATATTTGTAAAAAATGTGACGGTTATGGAGGATTAAGCTTAAAAACTTGTACAGAATGTTCAGGAAGAGGAGTAATTATTATAAATAGAATGATAGGGCCTGGAATGATTCAAAGAATTCAAACAGTTTGTAATACATGTTCCGGAGCAAAAAAAATATGTGAAAATATTTGTCCATTATGTAATGGAAATAAGATAAATATTAATGAAAAAGATTTTATATTAGTAATAGAACCAGGTTGTATACACGATGATCAAAAAGTATTTAAAGATTTAGGAGATCATTTACCAAATGAAGAATGCGGTGATGTAATATTTATTTTAAAAGATAATAATAATAGTTTATTCAAAAGAATTGGTAATGATTTAATTTATAATAAAGCAATTACTTTAGGAGACTCCATCACAGGAGTATGTATTAATATTATTAATATTAATGGTGAGAATATATTATTTAATGAAAATAATATAATTAAACCTAATTCTTATTCAATAATATTAAATAAAGGTATGCCTATAAAAGATAAAAATGGATTTTTTGGTGACTTATATATTGTATATAATATTATTTATCCAAATAAAATTTTAACAAATAATGAAAAATCAATTTTAAAAAGAATATTACCAGTAAGTAGTGATAATAATTATAACGAAAATAATAATGAAAAAACTATTTTAAATGATAATTTTTCACAAAAAGATATTGAAAATAAATATGTAAAAAATAATAATAGAAGTCATAATTTTGATAATATGCACAATATTTTTTCTAATTTTTTCTAAATTATTTTAGAAGTTCATCTCGACATATAGGACAAGAAGCTTTTTGTTTCAACCATTTATCTATACATTTTTTATGAAAATAATGCTTACAAGATGGAAGTATTCTTTTATATTCATTGCATTTATAATAATCCATGCAAATAAAGCAAATTTCGTTTAATATTGTATCATCTTTTTTAATCTTTTCTGGTTTAGATAAGCAATTATTTATTTCATTACAGTTTTTAAAATAATTATTATATTCTTCTTGAGAATCATTATATTCAAATTCAATATTAAATTGTATATAATCATTATTACTATTATTAATATTAATTATATTTATAATATTATCTTGTAAATCATTAATTGTATCAAAAAAATTAAAATTTTCATCTATTGGAACAGTAAATATATATGTATCTAAATTATTTAGATTAATATCACTCATTATATATAATTATAATTAATATTTTTTTAAGTTTAATAAATTAAGATGATGCATATATTGAAGTCCATTCTTTTGCAGTAATAAAATATAATTCAGGATTTACTTTTAAAATATTAGCTATTTCAGGAACAAGTGGATCATTGGGATTTGGATCAGATAATAATGAACATATAGATAATAATATTTTAGAAATAGTTAAAGCTGGACTCCATTGAGTTTTTAATATATCTAAACATATATTTCCAGTATTATTTATATTAGGATGATATATTTTAGTTTTAAAAATAACAATAGGTGGTTTAAATGGATAATTAGAAGGAATTGAAATATTTAAATAAAATACACCACCTTCATAAGGAGTTCCAACTGGACCTAATATAACAGCTTCCCATTCAAATAAATTATCGTTTATAGGTCCGGCAGATAAATTAGGTGTATCATCTTTTTGCATATCATCTAATTCTTTTTTTAATCTTTTAATATCAGTCATTTTATATTATATTAATTTATTCTTTAAATTCATGTAATATTATTATTTTATAATATTTACAATTAAGTGAATATAAATTAGATATAATATACGTATAAATATATTTATTTATTTATTTATTTTATAAAATATTAATGAATTATCTAATATTAATTTTATATTAAATAGTATTCTTATTATATTTAATCTTATTTTTAGAATGATTTGAATTTGAATTTGAATTTGAATTTGAACTTGTATTTGAACTTGTATTTGAACTTGTATTTGAACTTGTATTTGAACTTGTATTTCCATTTGCACTTTCATTTACATTTCCATTTCCATTTCCATTTCCATTTTTTCTATTATTGATCTTATTTTTTCCACCTCTGAAGACAGTAGTAGATTCATATTTTTTTATATCTGGATTAGACCAAGAAACACATATATGGTATTTTACAATATTAGTTACTTTATCTACATATTTTTTATATCTAGAATGAAAAGTATTGCTACCATTTTTATTAAAAAAATTATCTAATGAATCAAAGAATTCTTTTCCTCCTTTTGTTATTATATCTAATAATCTTACATTATCTCCGAATTTAATTTTATTTTCATCTGAATCTTTATCAGCTGATTTATCGTCAGTCCATTGAAATGTATATATACTAGTTTCAGTATGTCCAATCTTAGCAGCATTAGTCATTTTAACATCAAAATTAATAAAATCAGGATTATTATCATCCTTAAGTCTTGTTATATATTCAATTGCTTCAATTCTAGCATTTTTAAATCTTTCAATATTTATTATCTTTTTTTTTTCATTAGCATCTATAGTAAGACTAACTAATTTTTTATTAAATTCATCAATATTAAATTCTGTCATTTTTAATTAATATAATTAACATCTTTAAAATAATGAATTGAGGTCAAAATATTATTCAAATTTTTTTTATAAAAATATAAATATATAAAAATATATATATAAAATAAATATATATAAAATAAATTATGTTACTACATGAAATTATATCAGCTAAAATTACCTATTTTTTAGACTATATTTATTATAATAATTTAAAAAAATTATATAATGAAAGTTTAAATAATTTATTTCAATATTGTAAATATCCAGTAATTAAACCTGAATTTTTTATATATATTCAATTTTATTTTATATATACATCATTATATTATAAAAATATTATTATAAATTCAATATCATTACATTTAATATATATATGCAGTAAAATTTTTAATAAATTATTAATAAATTATGATTATAAACCATTTTACAATATATATTTTTTAAAAGATAGTGCATATTTTTTATTTTTATATTTATTAACATTAAAAATTACTTTTTTAAAAATTTATTACATAAATAAAATATTATTATCAACTATTTTATCAGTATTTTTTGTATTAATGAATATAAATTATATATATAAAAAAAGATTAGAATGTATTGAATTAAAAAAAGATTTCATACATCCTTTAAAAATACTTATAATTTCACCTAGTAAACCATATATAGAAGCTGTAATAAATAAAACAAAATATTGTACCTATGGAAATTTTTTATTTGTAATAAATATTTGCATTTATTTATTTACATAAAAAATATAAAAATAAATCTTTATTAAAAGATATGGTAGTTGAATTAGTAATTGCAAGATATAATGAAGATATATCTTGGTTAAGTAAAGTAAAAAATATGAAAATTACAATATATAATAAAGGCGAAGATAATATTAATAAAAATAGTATAAAATTACCAAATATAGGAAGAGAAAGTCATACTTATTTAACTCATATAATAGAAAATTATGATAATTTAGCTGATATAACTATATTTAGTCAAGGAGATCCATTTTTTCATAGTCCAGATTTCCTTAAATTAATAAAAAAACCAGAGTTATTTGAACCTATCCAACCATTAACCTACTATTATTCACCATCTATAAATAAAGCAAATAATGAAGAAAAAAAAATAATTATTGACAAAAAATTCAGAATAAATGGAATGCCGCCTACTCAAGTTTTAGGTAAAACAAATAATTTATCCATTAATGGTTTAAGAATATATGTAGAGTATTTTAATGAAGAAGGAATTATAATGTATCCAAAATATTACAGAGATTATTTTATTTTAGGACTTATTAAATATTACAAAAAAATATTTAATTTTAATAATATTTTAGAATTTATGAAAAAACGATATAAATTAACGAATATAAAATTAGATTTATTAGTTCCAATGTCATATGCTGCAATATTTTCTGTTTCTAAAGAAGTAATATTAAGTAGAAAAAAAAGTTTTTATGAAAATATATTAAATCTTCTTATTGAAGATAATATTAAACATAATATAGATACGGGGCTTTTATTAGAAAGATTATGGTTATCTATATTTAATTATCAAAAATATAATAAACATTATGTAAAATTATATTCTAAAGATTTTAAAATAAATTATTATAAAATAATTCCAATAGATAATAAATTAGAATTTAATATAAATACTCTAAGCCCAATCTATCTTATAATAACTATTGATAAAATAGAATATTTTTTAATAATAGGATTCGATGATATTCGATTAAGAAAATATAATAATAAAATTAATATATTTAATAAAATAAATAATTTATTAAAAAGAGATGAATATACATCAATAAAAATAGTTCTTAAAAAAAAATTAGAAATATATATTAATAATAAATTAGCTATTAATGCCTATATACATGAAAAAAATATTAATAATATTAAAATTGAAGAGACATATGAAGATATTAAATTATAATTACGCCACTATTACTATTTTCTAAAATACTTTTTTTATAATGAATTTTACATAAGTTATTATATTCACTTTTACCATTCAAATTACAATATCCTTCCTTACTTATATATTTATAACCACATTTATTAGATATAATATTTGAATCAGGTTTATATAAATGAGCGTGGACTCCGCATAAATTATTATACACTGGTTTACCAATAAATTTGCAATATGTATTTTTTGTTAATAATTTTATTCCACATAATTGATGATTTATTTTAGGTTTAGTTATAATATGAATACCTTTAATCATTTCATCATCTTTATAAACAGGTATTAATCCTCCATAATTTCTACAAATAGGGCACATATTAGTAATATTATAGTTATGATTATTATTTTTTTTAGTTTTTAATTGTTTATACCATTCTATAATACAATCATAACAAAATATATGTTTATCTGGATTGCATGTTAGACCTATAATTTTGTCTTCTTCTATCTCTTCTGAACAAATATTACATAAATATTTACAAGTATTATTTTTAATAAATATTGCTTCTATCATTATTATTTATTTAATATAATAATATTTTTAAATATTTTTAATTATTATTACTCATATATAAAATGTATTTATATTATATATGAATAATAAAAAAATTAAACAAAAAGGATCTGGTATTATAGATGCAAGTATAGATATAGTAAATTCAATGACTCAACTAGGATCATCTATTTTTACTGAAATTAAAGCAATAGTAAATATTAAAAATGAATTAAGTAATGGAGTAGTTCAAGAACCAGGTACTCCTAATGTTATGAATGGACCACCACCTTATAACCCACCAACTTTATAATTATTTTTTAATTTTTTTATATAATTCATTAAGATTTTCTTTATCTATTAAAGTTATATTATCATTATTATTATCTTTTATATCTATATTTATTAAAAAATAAATAGCATAAACATAAATCATATGACAAATATTATAAGTATTATCAATAATACTTTTTGTTTTATTTGATATTTCGTTTAACATTTTATTGCTAAAAATTAATTTACTTTTTAATTGATTTAATATTTCAATAAGTGAATTTAAATTTTCAAAATAAGTTTTTTTTAAATTTAATGTAAAATCAGCATATAATAAATTATATTTAAAATTAGGATTTTTTTCTAATTCTTTTGGTAATTTATCAGGTGTAATATTTTTCATTTCATTTAATAATATGTCTCTTTGTTGAGAAGTTAATTCATAAAAAAAACCATCTCTTTCTTTACACATTTTTTTATCTAAATAATCAGCTTTTTCTAAAATTTTAGGAATAACCTCTTTTTTTTCTTTTTTAATTAAGTTTCTATAATTATCAGGTAAACAAACTTTACATGAATCAAGATTTAAAAATTTTTTATAACATAAACCTCCTTCATATTCTCCTTCATTATTTTTGTAAGGAATAAATGTTAAAATTGCTGCAATAATATTATTTTTAACAATTAAATTTTCAGAAATTGATTGACATAATTCTTTCTTACTTAATTCACATTTATCTTTATTATTACAAAAAGAAGTTATTTGACCATAAGTTTTAGGAACATAATATTTTAATAATTTTCCAAAAGTTCTATTTTCAATAACTGGTGGTAATACTTTATTAGGTAATAAATTACCTACAATTATATTATTTGTTTTAGTTTCAATTTCTTTTATTTCACTATTATTTTTATATTCTTTATTTTCATTATTTGAAGAATTTGATTTTATTTTATTTAAGGAGGATTCTATTTTTTCATTATTAGTAATATTTTTATTTAATTCATTAATAGACTCTTTATTAACAACTGATGTTTTATTAACTGATGATGTATTATTAGATGCTTTATTAGATGCTTTATTAGATTCTTTATTAGATGCTTTATTAGATGCTTTATTAGATGCTTTATTAGATGCTTTATTAGATTCTTTATTAGCAGTAATTGCACTTATTTCAGGTGATAAATTTTGTTCAGTGCCAATTTTTATTTTATTACCTGGAACTTGAAGTTTTTTTTGTTCAATATGATGATTATTACCACTATTTAAATTTATTTCTTCTAAGTTGTTATTGCCACTCTTATTTCTATTGTTATTAATACTATTATTATTTTCATTATTAATCTCATTATTATGATTATGATTATGATTAACGTTATTATTACTTGCTCCTCCTATTTTTTCTATTAATTTTTCTGTATATATTTTATTATTATTAATACTATCTAATAATTTATTAACATGTTCTTTTTCAATGTATTTTGGATTATATTTTACATGGGATACTATATTATTATTTTTCTTATCTTTATTTAAAATAATATTTTCATCTATTTTTATATTTTTATAATAAAAATTTTCATTTAAAGTGTCTTTAAAAAAATTTTCATAATCAACAAATTTATCACTACTATTTGGTAAATATTGTAACATAACTATTAACTCTTCTTCTACTTTATTAGAATTTACTTCACTATATAATTCCTTTAATAATTTAATATCAAGTTTTGATAATTTTTTTTCAAATATAAGAGAAAATTTAGAACAAAAATCTTCTTTTAAAAATAAACTATTATATTCAGTAAAAATATCATTAGATATATTTAAAATTTTTTTAAAAATATCATTATCTTCTATTATTTCTCTTTTTACTTCTTTTTTATTTAATTCCATTTCTAATTTTTTAGGAATTTCTTTTATTATTGGTTCTGAATTAATATTACCCATTTATAATATTTAGATTTATAAAAATTTTTTATAAATTAATTAAATAATTAAAATTAATTATTTTGTTTTTCATAAAATTTATTTAATGCAAAGTAAAATAAACATTTTGGTTCAAAAATATAATTTTTTTTAGTTTTTAAAAAAAGTATTGAATCTCTTATATTTAATTTACCATATCTAATAAAATAAGCAATTATTATTGTATCTAAATCTTGCTTATGTTCATATCCTAATAATAATATATTTCCATTATTTATAATTTTATTATGTATATAATTAGTAATATCAAATAATTGTTCATACATTATATTATTTTGTTCTTCATAAGTATTTTCATCAGTATAATCTATCGGCGTTCTAATCTCCTCTACATCTATATTTTTTTTTAAATATGACTCATCTTTAGAAATATGAATAATATATTTAATTTTTTTTTCTTTAATAATAGATAGATTCATACTATATTTATAATAACTAATCCAGAAATGAGGTAATACTTCCATAATATATATATTCTAAAAAATTACTTAAAATAAATATATACCAAATAAATAAATATTAATATAATTAAAATTAAAATAACTAATTTAAATATTGAAAATTTTTTAGTAGATTTATTATATTTATTTAATTCTTTTATTATTTCATCATTAATATCTTCAGAATCTTCAGATAAATTTACATTATTAGAATTAGTTAATTCTTTTAATTCTTTTAGACTATCTTCACCAATATTTTTAGAACGATACATATTTTTATTTACATAATTAAGATCTCTTATAATACAATCTTTTATATTACTACATTCTTTTTGAGGATGTTTTATTAAAAAATACTCCATTCCAAAATAGGATATACCGCTAATAAGTATCCCTAGTAATAATGCATAAACAAATATATATAAATTTTTTAATGATTCTTTTCTCGGCTGATAACAAAATAATAATAATATTACAAATGACAAAAAAGGAGTTGTTATATTTAGTTTATCTCCACTTGATTGTATAATACCTTTTTTTGAAAAAGTACAATTTTCACCATTATTATAAAAATAAGTAACTGAACTATAATTATTTGTTATTTTTCTTGATAAAAATAATCCAAATATTAATAAAAAAAATATCATTAAATATATTAAATAACCATTATTAGATGAATTTTCACTTGATCCTGTATAATTAATTATTATTGAAAATATAATAAATATAATTATTATCGATATATAAATATTAATAAATATATTATTTGAAGGATCATTAGTTGCATTAATTCTATTTAAATAAAAAGTGTAAAAAGGAGGATATCCTAATCCAATGATGTATCCTAATAAAAAACTTAATTCTAAATTTCCATTTGAATTAACAAAATTTTTGGTAGATAAACTAGTAAATATATAAATAATATAAGATAAAACAATAGTTGTTATAAAATCAGTTATTTCATTATTCCACAATCCCGGAACATATGCATTTACAACAATATCTTTAATATTATTTGGATCTGATTGATTACTATTAATTTGTATATCTCTATTATAATATTTATCTGGATAAAATCCAAAAAAAAACGCATAAACAATCTTAACACCAAAATAACCTAATATAACTATTGTAAAAAATAATTTTATCATATTTTCTTCATTATAACCTCCTTTTAATATTTTTTTATAATTCATTATATATGTTATATATATGTTATATTTATTTTTTATAAAAAAAATGGATGGTTAATTTTTTATTAAATTTATAAATTAGATTAGTTAATTTCTTAATAAACTCTGATAAAATATCAATTCAATCTAATTTATAAAAATTATATAAATTAATAAATATTAAGTTTTGCATAAAAAAAAATTGATTTAAAAATAAGCTTAAAGATATAATCATATATGTATATAAAAAATGAATATAGAAATTTGGAATGTTTTTAACGAAATAAATGATAATTATAAAAATGAAATTGATAATCTTAGTATAGATACTAATACTGTAAAAAAGTCTTCTACAGAATTAGAAAAAAAAAATAAAGAAATATGTTATAATTGTAAAGAAAAAGATTATTTAATAAATGATAGTGATATGATTGTATGTACATTATGTGGTATGGAAAATAACTTTATAATTGATTATCACGCTGAATGGAGATATTATGGTACAGATGATAATAAGAGATCATCAGATCCAAATAGATGTGGATTACCAACTAATCAAGTTATAGATGATAATAGTTTGAGTACAATAATATTAGGAAAAGGTTATGAAGTTTATCGTAAATTAAATAAATGGAATGGTTTATCTTATAAACAACGTAGTTTAATTGCTATTTTAAATAAAATAGCGTTAAAAGCTAATATAGATAATGTACCTCAATCTATTATTGATGCAACTATGAATATGTATAAGATGATTAGTCAAGATTATATTAAAAGAGGAGCTTCAAGAGAGAGTTTAATAGCAGCATGTTTTTTTAATGCTTTAAGAGATCAAGGATTAATTAGAAGTACAGATGAAATTGCTAAATTATTTGATATTAAATCAAAAAAACTATCTAAAGGTTGTAATGAATTTACTGAATTAATGTTTTCTAAAAATAAAGAATATGTTAATAATATGAAACCAATTGAAGCAAAAGATTTAATTGAAAGATTTGGTACATTATTAAATATTGATGAGCAATATCTAAATATTGGAATAAGAACAGCAATTTTAATTGATAAATTAGGTATTTGTCAAGAAAATAATCCTAAATCTATTGCAGTAGGAGTACTATATCTATTATCGCAAAATTATAATTTAGAATTTACAAAAAAAGAGATTGCTGAACAATGTAAAACTTCTGAAGTGACAGTAAGTAATACATATAGTCAAATGCAAAAATTTAAAAAGTATTTATTACCCAAAGATAATAGTTTATAAAAATTTATATTATTTATATATTTATATATTTATATATTTATATTTTATTAATAAAAATTAATAAAAATTAAATATCCGATTATTACACCAACGACCGTTTGTGTAAGTCTAATTTCATATTTATCATCTTTTCTTTTCTCATTTAATGATAATATTTCAAATTCATTATCATTATTTTTATTCATTAAATAATTAATATATAAAGTTGATATTCTATGATCTTTAATAATTTCGATAGGTGTTAAACCTTCATTATTCTCTTCAAGAAATAGATCATCTATATTATTAAATATTTTTTTAATTCTATCATAATCATTATCTAATATTAAATAATGTAAAATATTATTTCCTCTAAAATCTTTTTTTGAATAAAATTTTTTAAGGTTTTCATCTACAATAAATCTAATTATATATTTTTCATCTTCAGAATATGGTGTATTTTTAGATTCATTATTTTCATCATTAGAAGAAAAACAGGCAGATAAAACACCATCTATTACTTTAATATTAATATAATTATATTTTGCAGGCAAATATCTTAATACTAATTCAACTCTATTTTTAAAATTTTCTTTATCAATTGGATTTTTTAAATTTAAATCTTCCATAATTTCATCATGTATATTTCTATAAGTAAGAAATTTATTTGGATTTCTTGTAAGTATTTTAATACTTTCCTTTTCAATTAATTCGAAATAATCGTTGTTAGCTTGCATTTTTTAGTTTATAATATATTTAATATGAATAATATTCCAGATAAAAATATTAATCAATTTTATTTTTAATTTTTAAAATTAGTTCATCATAAATTGTATTCATCATATGATTTTTAATTTCTTCATAATTATATGTAACAATAGATGGATTAATTGAAAATTCAGGATAAAAAATTTTATCTGGATATTCTTCTAATAACTGAATTGCTTCTGAATTAGATGAAAGAACAGACCAATTAATTTTATCTTTATTATTTAATAATATAGGTATTCCATAAATATTACCTGATAAACCATTAAAATCAATTTTATCATTATTTATTTCCAAATATTTTATTGAACTGTTATTTCTAGAAAACCAAAATAAATCAATTTTATCTATATTTTTAATACAAATATCAATAGCAATCGGATGTGTATTTAATGATAATCCGGTATAATTAATTTTATCTAAATTATTTAATATAAATGATATTCCAGCTGGATTTGATGATATTGTATACCAATCAAATCTATCTTTGTTATCTAATAACAATAGCAATTCGAATGCTTTAGGATTATTATTATTACATAATAATCTTGGTTTAATATTTTTAAATCCATTTTTATTAATTTCATCTTCTATTATATCAATAAAATTTGAATTTTGTGATAATAAATTTAAATCTAATTTATCTAGATTTTCCATTAAAATATTCCTAATTTCAGGATTAGTATTTAAACATATTGAACTCCAATTAATATAATCAGTATATTTTTTTAAAATATCTATTGCACTTGGATTAGAAGAAAGATTAAACCAAACTTCATAATCATTAATATATTTATCTAAATATTTTTCTATATAATGTATAATAAATGGATGTATATTAGTACATAATTGAGAGAAATCTAACTTATTTAGATCTACAAAAGGTCTAAATTTGTAAAATTTATACATTTTTATTAAAAGTTATTTATTATTTATTTATTAAATAACTATATTATAAAAAATAAATCATTTTTTATAAAATTAAAATAAAAAATGATTTATTTTTTATTATGATACTTTTATTTTCTAATAAGTATAATTTACATAGAAATAAAATGTTCAGAACTACTAGAATTAACACTATTAACTCAGATTCAAATAGAATTAATGCTGATATAATGTATTATATTAGTATTAATGATTTTCAAGAATTCAAAAATATAATGTCTAATAAAGATAATATTAATAGAATTATTGATAATACAGAGGGATATACTCCATTACATTATGCTATTTATCGTGGTCGCGATAATATGATTAAATATTTACTCGATCTAGGTGTATCACCTGATACAAAAACATTAAATGGTGATGATGCATATACATTATCTGTTAAATATGGAAATATGTATTTAATTAATCAAAGATTTGATAAAGATAAAATTATTATCAGTGATTCTCAAAAGAATGTTACAACTCTTCAAAGAAAATTAAATACATCTGAGACAAATAATAAATATTTAATTAAATCAAATGATGAATTATTAACTAAAAATGGACTATTAAAAAATGAAGCCCTAATATTAAAAAAAGATATTAATAAATTAAATAATGAAAATTTAGAAATTAAATCAGAAAATAATGAATTAAGAACGTTAAAAAGAAAATATGAAAATCTTGAAAAATCTTTTGATGGTTTATTATGCAATATTAAAAAATAAATGATAAGTATTTGAAAAATATTTATTTCTATACTTTTATTATAAAAGATTTATCATATTTACCATTAGACAAATCTGGTAAATATTCTAAATCATCTGAACTAAAATTTTGAAAATTAAATCTAGGAATAATATTTATATAATTTAATAATTTTAATATAAAACTCATACAATGATAACTATTTGTATCTTTATTATAATTAATATCAGGTAAAAATTTAAAATTTAATTTTTTCATATCCATTATTTTTAAATATTCAAATATTTTATTATTATCTATATTTACATTAGGTTTAAAAACTCTATAATATTTTGTAGCATAAGAATTATCAATTATATAATCTTCTAAACCAAAAATTTCTATATGTTTATTATTAAATTTCATACAGAATTGTGGATAATTATATATATATTTTGTATAATGCATACCATAAATTTTATTATTAAATTTTATAACAAAAATATTATGTAAATAATCTAACTGAAATAAACTTAATAATAATATAATAAAATAATTGTAATTCCAATTAGTAGCTTCTTGTAAAATATCACCAGTTTTAAAATCTATATTAGTATAATTAATAGAATTATTTTCAAATATATTGTCTTTTTTATAATAAAAATTTATTCTCATAAAATATTTATGAATATTATAAATTAAAAATAAAAATAATATAAATAATATTAATTTAATATAATTAATTTTAGAAATAAAAAAAAAATAAGTAATAATAATAATAATAAATAATGAAATAAATAAATATAAAAAAGTTAAATTAATTGACTTATTTTCTGTATATTTTTCTCTATTTAAAACTATAACGTCCATATTATAATTTTTTTTTAAATAATCTTTTAATTTATATAAATCATTATCCATAATATATATCGTCGATATTTATTTTTTTTTTTTTAATAAAATAAATATTAAATATATTAACATTAGAAAAGAAAATAATATAAATAATATTTTAATACAATATATAAAATATACTTTAATAGAGTCAATAAAAAAATTAATATATTTTTTTTTAAAATCATTATTTAAATTAGGATTAATTCCATATAATTTTATAATAAGTTCATCTAAATATGTTGAGCCTGGACCATGAATAAAAAATGGTATATTACCATTATAACTAACTATATTATTATCTAAATTTATAAAATCAGTAATTTTATTTAATGGAGAATCTATAGCTAAAAAAATTTGATTATCTGTATCAATATATATTTCATCTGGATAAATATTACAATACTTTGTTATTAAAACTTGATCATCTGCATTATCTTTAGAATTCATAATTTGTATTTTATTTAGTATATCAATTACATCTAATGAATAACCTATATATGTTCCTATATTTATAGATATATTTTTACAAGTTCCAAAAAAATATTTAACATAAATAGATGAAAAATTTTTTAATATTTTATCATGTCCAACTATCATTTTACATCCTGTTTTTTTGTGTATATTTTTAAAAACATTTGGTAATTCTAATAAATTTCTAGTACATAAAACATCATATCCGTCTATTACACATACTATATCATCTCTATTTAATTTACTCATAAAGTTAATTATTAATTTAGATCTCCAATTAAAACCTTTCCATTTTTCTCCATATCCAAGTACAACTAATTCAATTCCATTTAATTTACATGATTCTTTTAAATAAGGAAAATAATATTTTGATTCTGTAACTACTGTAATAATATATAATTTACCCATTTTATTATAATAATAGATATAAATTTAATAAAATAACTTTAATTTAATAATAGTAATTAGGAGAAATATCTTCAATTCCATTATATAAATTATTTAAATCATTTATAATATTATTATCATAATCAGTATTATTTTTAAATATACTTAAATTATTTTCTAATTGTTTTATATCTGAAACACCAATAATTATTTTATCATTTATTCTCATTTTAGAATATTTATTTAACCAAACGTAAGAATATTCAATTGCTTTAGATTTATTCAATTCTGCCTTATAAAAATTATTTATTTTTTCTAATATCTCTTCTTTCCAAAAAATATTCTGATATATTTTATTATTTTTAAATCTAGAATCATTATCTAAATTATTATTTTGATATTTACCTGTTAATAATCCACCTGCTAAAGGATTATATCCCCAAAATTCAATATTATGATCGCCCAATAAAGGAAATAGGTCTTCAATTTTTCTTGAAATTAAATTATACATACCTTGATAATAAGATGGTTCATTTAATAAATTATTATCACATAATTTTAAAACATCTTGCATTTGATCTTTTGAAAAATTTGAGATACCAAATTTATTAAATTTTTCTTTTCTCCATAATTCATCACATTTTTCTAATGTTTCTATTAAGGGAGTTTCATAATCATAACAATGTAAATAATATATATCAATATAATCTACTTTCAAATTAACTAAAGATGTATTTATTTGTCTTTCTAAATTATTTTTTGATAACTGACCAAGAACTCCATTTGTAAAATCATTATTAAACCAAGGATTTGCTTTAGTTGCTATAATTGGTTTTTTATCAATATTATTTAATATATCTCCTAATATCTGTTCAGTTTTAGTATTACCGTAATAATAAGCAGTATCAAGAATAGGATTTTTAACAGAACTAATATATTTATTAATTATATCTGAATATTCTTTAACTGAATTTTGTTTTGAAGAGTAAGGATATTCTATATTCATAGTTCCTAAAATAGTATTCATTTGATATAAATATAAATATATATATTATTTATAAATATTTATATCAAAAATAAAAAATATAAGTATATACATAACTTATACTTTATTAGATTGGAGCATTACCTTTTTCATTATTTAAAAACCACCAAGTATCATATAAATGAAATATGGCTAAAAATATAAGAACAGATTTTATAAATAAATTTAAATTATTGATATAAAATGCTAAATATAATAAAAATATGGTTGCAAATAAATGATAAGAAGATTTAATAATCTGATTTGAATTCATATATATAATACGTAATTTTTTATTTTTTCATAAGTAAAATGAAATATATTTTTTTTTTCTTGACATATATCACAAAATACCATTGATAGTAATATTCTTTTTTCATTATCGTTGATTGCTGTAGACTTATGATAAATTTCTGATCCCTTAAATATAACTAAGCTATTAGGCTTCATTTTAAATTTATAATTTTTATTATTATATATATATACAAATTCATTTTTTGACATATTATCTTTTGTACTATTTTCATTGACCAATGTTAATAACATTACATATCTATCTCCATTATATATAGAATAATCTTTATGCCAATCTATATAATCACCTGCATTAGAATATATTAATAATGAACAAGCATTATTATCACTTAAAGGAGGACGCTGAATTGGTTTTTGTAATATTTTTGTTAAAAAATCTAATATTTCAGTTGAATAATATAGTTCTAATAAACCATTATAATTATATGTATTATGTAATTTATAAAAATCTAAACCTGATGCTTTTCTTAGATAATAATCTTTTGATTTAATATTAATATTATCAAATTGATTTTTTAAATAATTAAAAAATAATGGATTTATAAAATCTTCTATAATAATAATATTATTTTTTTCAATTACTTTAAATTTATCATTTATATAATTTTTATATATACTTTTAAGATAAAGATCTTTTTTATATATATCGTTTAAATATTTTTGTACTTTTATATTTTTAATATCAAATAAATAAAATAATAATAATAATATAATTATTATAATTATCAATAAATATGTTAATATATTATTATTTTTATTTTTTTTCATATAATATATTAATACATTTTAAATTTAATTATATATATTAATATGACTAAAATTAATAATAATATATAAAAAAAGAGTATTGAAAAATTATACATTATAGTATAACCTGGCTCTATTTTCTTATCTAATTTTAATACTAATAATAAATATTTAATAAAATAAGAAAGATATAGAGTATTATTCCAACTTTTTTTATTTTCTGTTTCTGGAAATAATTGGTAGCATATTGGTTTATAATAACAATATCTTTTATAGTTTAAATTTAAAAATATATCCCAATCTATAATTTTTTTTTGATTAATTTTAATTATATTATTAATAAATTTTTTAGGATATATACATGCATGTGTACCTGTACTTAATAAAAGTAGATTATGATAATTAAATGTCTTAATTTGTAAATAAGGAATGCATCCAAAATAATAGATATATTCATTATTATAACTTTTTTTTAAAAAATTATCAATATTATATCTAACATTTATATCAAAAATATTATTATCAAATATAAAATCATCTTCTAATATTAAAATATTATCATAATTTTTTTCTTTAGCATTTTTAAATATTTGAATGAATGCATCAATTAAATCAAAAGATGCTTTATTAATATATTTATCTTTTTTGCAATTTTTATAACCTTTATTATATAATATATATAACTCTTTTGTAAGATGTATTTCACTTATCTGTTTTTTTATATTTTTTAGTCTATTATTTCCTTCAAGATGTATAATATAGGTTGCATTAATATTTTTAAATAAAAATTTTTCATAGGTATATTTTTCATATTTGTAACATATATTATTCAACATATATTTTATTATTAACTTATATAAAATTTGTTAAATATTTTTATAATTTTATAATAATAGATTCTTTATATTTAAAATTAGACAATTCTGTAAGAAATATTAAATCATCTGACATAAAATTTTGATAATTTAATTTAGGAATAATATTGCAATAATTTAATAAATTTAATATAAAACTTAAACAATGATATTTATTTGTATTATTTATAATATGTTTTTCATTTGTATTAGGATAATATGAAAAAAATAATTTTTCCATATCTAAAGTTTTAATAAAATTAAATATTAAATTATTATTAAGTTTTTCTTTAATTTTAAATAATCTGTAATATTTTACATAATAATAATTATCAATAAAATATTTATCTAATTCAAAAATTTCAATATGTTTTGATTTAAAACTTATAATATTTTCAGGATAGCCAAAATTTGAATTAACATAATGAAGTCCATATAAATTATTATTAAATTTTATGACAAAAATATTATGTAAAAATTTAAAATCTGTATAAAAAGTTAAAAATCCATTCTTATTATCCCAATTAATAGATTCTTGTAGAATATCTCCTGTTTCTAAATTATTAATATCATATTTAACACAATTATTCTCATATTTATTTAAATTATTATAATAATGATATACCATAAAAAAATATTTTTGAATAAAGAATAATAAAATTATAATAGCTATTAATGATTTAATATCTAATTTAAAATAAAAAAATATTATAAATAACAATATTAATAATATTACTAAAATTAATATAATAATATTTATATTTTTAATATAAAATATATTATCTGATTTTTTAATTTTTACATCTAAGTTATGATTTATAGATAAATATTCCTGTAAATAATTTAAGTCATCCATAATATAAATTTATATATTATTTATTAAAATTTATCCGATTTGGATAAATATTTTATATTTTTACACATCATATGGAATATTATTAGTTTCATATATTTCTAAAACTTCTTTAACAACATCTTCTCTTTCAATATCAGATCTTTGAAATTCAACACTTGATATGCTATCTGATCTTCTACCTTTTAATTTATTTAAAAAATCTTCTAATCCATTTATTTCTCCATGTCTATCATTCTGTTCTAAATCACCTGTTATTATCAATCTGCTATTTTCACCAATTCTTGTTAATAACATTTTCATTTGTGAAATTGAACTATTTTGCATTTCATCTGCAATTATCCAACAGTTTTTAAAAGTTCTTCCTCTCATAAAACCTAATGGTGATATTTCAATAATTTTTTCAGATATTAACATTTCAACTTCTTTTGGTGAAATAAAATTATACAATATATCATATATTGGTCTAATCCATGGTGCCATCTTTTCTTCTAAAGTTCCTGGTAAAAATCCAATATCTTCATCTACTGAAATAACTGGTCTTGTAAATATTAATTTTTCATAATTACCGTATAAATAATTTCGAATACCTTGCTCTATACCAAATAATGTTTTACCAGTACCTGCTGGCCCTGATGCAATAATAATTCTAGTATCTTTTTTTTTTAAATAGGATAAAAATTTTTGTTGAGATTCATTTCTTGGTTTAGAGAATTTACTTTCTAAATCAGATTTTTCTTTAAAAGATAAATATTCAACATTATTATACATGGAAAAGTTAGATTCATTTAATATTTTTTCATTTTCATAAAATTGTAGCTCCGATTGAATTACTTTTTTATTATTTTTTTTATTATATTTATTTTTTTTATTATTTTTTGAAGCTTTACTTTCTAAATCCATTTCTTAATAATAGTATATATAATTTTTAAGTAATTTAATTTTTAAAATTTTATATATGTTCAATATAAAATTTAAATAAATTTTATAATTATTGTATAATTACAATAATAAATAAAATAATGTAAGATAAATTATTCAAAAATCAGAAATAATATCTAAATTACTAGATTTATTATTTCCTTCACTTTTTTCCTCAGATTTTATAATAGCAATATATTCATATATTTTTTTAGAAACAAATGGAAAATCACCAGATACAAATGATGTTATTAATTCTCCATTTTTAATATATCCAAAATATGGAATTTTATTCATACCAAAAAAATGATTAAAAGAATCATCATCATCATAAACTGTATGATTCAATTTTAAATAAATAACATTATTTTCATTTATAACAGATACAAATTTTTCAATTAAAGGCTTTATTTCATTACATGGTTTGCACCAATTAGCTGATATATTAATAAATATATGTTTATAGTTTTTTTTATAATTTAATAAATCGTCATAAGATATTATATTTTTAATTAGCATTATTATATATTTATATAAAAATTTCTATATATTAATTAATTTATTATAAATATATTCATAATTAGTTGCATTACTAAATATAAGAGTACATCCATACCATGCAAAAAATATTAAGGTAAACGCAATTATATTTCTACTATTTATTTCTAGATTTAAAATTAATGGTCTTAAAAATCCAATAAATAAACAGAACATAAAAGTTGTTACACTAATATCTATTTTTTGTAAATTTGTTAGATAATAAAACTTCATATATACTCAATAGATAAAATAAATTTAATTATAAATAATAATTTTATTTACTTAATATATTATAACTCCATTTCTATCACTATTAATATAATTTGTTATTTTTTTAGTTAAGTAAAACCATATTGAATAGAATATAGCTAATATAACTGAATTATTTAATAGAGTTGGATTTGGATTAATAACGTCTAATGTTAATATAGAACCAAATATACCAAAAAATATAATAATAAAAATTGATCCAAAAACCATTTCACTGTATTGATATGATTCTAATTTAAAACCGTAAATAAATTGAAATATAAATAAAATAAATTGCACAATTATATAAAATTTAATAGATTCCATTTAATATTATATTAGATGATAAATTTTGAGATTGTAAAATATTATAATTTATATAAAAATTTTTAAATAATAAAATTAAAAATATCGATATATTACATATAATAATATCCCATGCTAATATTTTACTTTTTGAATTATATAAATAAAGATAGTACATCATTGGAAATAAACATGATCCTAATATTATTTCAGTCATTTGATAATTATTTAATATCATTCTTATAATAATATTATATATTTAAAATATTTAATATTTTAAATATATATTTTTTTATTTTTATTAATTATCGTATTGACTGTTTATAATAAAATAATTCTATTAATATTATTAATTTAATAAATATTTAAAGTAAAAACATTTCATATATATCGGTCAAATATTAATTTTTATTACCTTATAAAAGAGTAATAGATATTAAATATAAATATCTTTCATATATTAAAATAAATATCTTTCATATAACTATAATATATTATATGAAAGATATTTATCATTATTTTAATAAAAATAATTTTTCACTTTCTGAAGAAGATAAAACAATTAATAATATTGAGAAAGATGCATGTGCAAAGTATGCTATTGATAATTCTTATCAAGGTTTTAAATATTATGGTGATAAAAATAAATGTATGTTATTTAAATCAGATAATTTAAATCAATCAATGAATAAATATAAAGATTATAAAATAAAAACTTTTGTAAAAACAAAAGATATTATAGACATAAATAATATTGAGGATAAAATAAATTCTTATAAATATTTAAATGAAATAAATAATAATTATAATATGTCAGATACTATAATTAGTGAATATAATGTCGCAAATGAAAAAGAGTGTATTGATTATTGTATAAAAGAACATGATGATTGTAAATCAGTCATATATTTAGATCAACCTAAATCATGTTCTTTTTATAATAAAAAAAAATTTAAAAATAAAAATATAATTCAAAATAATAATTTATACGATATATATACGACAAGAAATATAAATAATTACCATACAGATAATAACATATTGCCAATAAAATCAGTAAATATAAGTTCTTTTAAAAATGAAACAAACGATATAATAAATACATCAAATATTGCTTTATATAATTGTTCAGGTCTTTATTCAACAAATCCATTTTGTACAGTAGAATTTGATCCTGATAATCTTGATTTTAAAACGAATTATATTGATTATACGGATTGTATAAGTAATAATAACTATGATAAAGAATGCAAAAAAAAATATGGAAATGAATATATATTTGATAATGATAAATATAATATTAAATCAATAATAGAATGTAATAATGGAGGAAAAAGAGCAAAATGCAAATTAGATTTTAATGATATTATTGAAAATTATGAAAATTTAGATAATAAAAATAATAAAAATATACTATTAAGTTTAATTTTTATAATTACTGTAATATTTATATTTGTAATAATAAAATGTTATTTTACAAAATAATAATGAAATGTTATTTTACAAAATAATAATGAAATGTTATTTTACAAAATAATAATGAAATGTTATTTTACAAAATAATAATATTTTAATCTGTTAATAATTCTTGAATTGTCTGAGTATAACTTACATTATATATTTTTATAATATGCATTAATTTATCATTTGGTAAAATATTAATAAAATATATATCTTCTTTATTTAATATTATATACACCCATGCTTAATTTAAAATTCTCATATTTTATAGGAATTAAAAAGAAAAGGGTATTGTATATGTCCTAAATAGGAATGATAATATTTGACACCAGAGAGATATTATTCTCAATCACGG